>Ga0335082_10000254_pt1 | contig 54365 bp, 37 predicted proteins | sample Lox_Sample_41_FD_206718 | JGI IMG/M metagenome (GOLD analysis project Ga0335082, IMG submission 206718) | Soil microbial communities from Loxahatchee National Wildlife Refuge, Florida, United States - Lox_Sample_4.1 | ecosystem: Environmental > Terrestrial > Soil > Wetlands | place: USA... | reverse complement strand
GTCTCGAAGGTGATCGAGACGGGTGATGACCCGGTGGAGATCGCCTTGCAAGGTGGCGTCGCGCACGCGTCGCGCGGCGGCGTCGAACTGTCGATGCGCTTGGTGGAAGGCGAGTTCCCGGATTACAACCAGGTCATCCCGCAGAAGTCGACCCGCCGGATGACCGTCGGCGTCGAGCCGCTGCTCGCTGCCCTGCGCCGCGTCTCCGTCGTCTCGAGTGAGCGCACTCGCGGCGTGAAGCTGCAGATGGGCGACGGGAAGTTGGAGGTTTCATCGATCAATCCCGACATCGGCGAAGCCACCGACGAGCTCGCGGTCGAGTACGATGGCGAGCCTTTGGGTATCGGGTTTAATGCCAAGTACATCATCGACCTGCTGGGGGTACTGCCGGCGGCCACGCAGGTTGAAGTCGGCTTCAACGACGAGGTGAGCCCTGGGGTGATTCGCTGCGAAGGCGACGCGGACTACGTCTATGTCGTCATGCCGATGCGGCTCTAGATTTGTGCTGCGACCGGGCGGAGAAAGCGGCCTCTGGCGGGACGCGGCAGCGCCCTGGAAACAGTCTGTAATGTATTGAAATTACACTTGAATTACTTGAGCTGCAGCCTTTACGTCAGGGGTGCAGTCTGCTATCCTCGGCCTCGTAAACACAGCCGCATTTTTTCCAGGAATTTTGGTGCGAGACGGGGTGGGGTGACGTGTCTGAAGCAATCGATTACGGCGCTGACAAGATCAAAGTCCTAGAAGGCCTCGACGCGGTGCGGAAGCGCCCCGGTATGTACATCGGCGACACCGGGGAACGTGGACTCCACCACCTGGTATTCGAGGTTGTCGACAATTCGATCGACGAGTCGCTCGCCGGGTTCTGTGACGACATCAAGGTCATCGTGCACATCGACGGCTCCGTCACCGTCGAAGACAACGGTCGCGGTATCCCGGTGGACATCCACACCACCGAAGGGGTATCGGCGACGGAAGTCGTGCTCACCAAGCTGCACGCCGGCGGCAAGTTCGACAAGGGCGCCTACAAGGTCTCCGGCGGCTTGCATGGCGTCGGCATTTCGGTCGTCAACGCGCTGTCCGAGTCTCTCGAGGTGGAGATCAAGCGCGAAGGCAAGGTGTACACGCAACGCTACCAGCGCGGCAAGCCCGACGCACACCTCAAGGAAGTCGGCACCACCCGACAACGCGGTACCAAGGTCACCTTCAAGCCCGACAGCCTGATCTTCGAGCAACTCGACTTCAGCTTCGACATCCTCTCGCAACGATTGCGCGAGCTGGCGTTCTTGAACCGCGGCGTGCGCATCAGCATCGACGACCAGCGCACCCAGAAGCAGCACGAGTTCTTCTACAAGGGCGGCATCGAGGAGTTCGTCAAGCACCTCAATCGGACCAAGACCCCCATCCACGCGCAGGTCGTGTACCTGAAGGGCGAACGTGAGAGCTTCGAGGTCGAGGTGGCGCTGCAGTGGAACGAAGGCTACGCGGAGAACATCTTTTCGTTCGCCAACAACATCAACACCATCGAAGGCGGGACGCACCTGATCGGCTTCAAAGCCGCGCTCACCCGCACCATCAACAGCTATGCCGCATCCAGCGGTCTGCTCAAGAAGGAAGGCGAAGGGCTGCAGGGCGAAGACGTGCGCGAAGGGCTCACCGCCGTGGTCAGCGTCAAGGTGCAGGAGCCACAGTTCGAAGGGCAGACGAAGACCAAGCTCGGCAACAGCGAGGTCAAGGGCTTCGTCGAGGCGCTGGTCAACGAGAAGCTCGGCGAGTATCTCGAAGAGCATCCGACCGACGCCAAGAAGATCGCCATGAAGGGCCTCGACGCCGCCCGCGTGCGCGAAGCCACCCGCAAGGCCAAGGATCTCGCCCGCCGCAAGGGCGCGCTCGACTCCGGCTCGTTGCCCGGCAAGCTCGCGGACTGCCAGGAACGCGACCCGGCACTCTCCGAGCTCTATATCGTCGAGGGTGACTCCGCCGGCGGCTCCGCCAAGCAAGGCCGCGATCGCCGCAACCAAGCCATCCTGCCGCTGCGCGGCAAGATCCTCAACGTCGAGAAGGCGCGCTTCGACAAGATGATCTCCTCACAGGAGATCCGCCTGCTGGTCACCGCCCTCGGCACCGGCATCGGCCGCGAAGATCGCGACTTCTCGAAGCTGCGCTACCACACCATCATCATCATGACCGACGCCGACGTCGATGGCTCGCACATCCGCACCCTGCTGCTGACGCTCTTCTACCGCCAGTTCCAGGAGCTCATCGAGCAAGGCTACATCTACATCGCCCAGCCGCCGCTCTACAAAGTGAAGAAGGGCAAGACGGAACGCTATCTCAAGGACGACGCCAGCCTCGAGGACTATCTCATCGAGCTCGGCACCGACGACGTCACGCTGCGGGCGCAGGGCGACGAGACCGGCATCACCGGCGTGCCGCTCAAGAACGTCGTCAAACGCGTCCGCCGCCTCGAGCGCATCCTCGACATCGTCGAACGGCAGCACAAGAACCGCCACGTCATCGCGACGCTGATCCGCGATGAACGCATGAGCCCCGAGGTGCTGGCCGACAAACCGGCCCTCGAACAGCTCGTCGCCGACGTCACCACGCGGCTCAAGCAAAATCACCCGGACCTCGAGCCGCTCACCATCGACATCCTCGAAGACCCCGAGCACGCCTGCTACCAGATCAACGCGCGCAGCCGCATGAACGGCAGCAGCCAGCACACCGTCGTCGACCAACCCTTCTGCCTCACTCCGGAGTTCGAAGAGCTTCGCCGCATGGGCAAGGACCTGCGCGCCGTCGGCAACCCACCGTTCGTGGTCGTCGAGGGGGACAAGCAGACGCAGACCATCACCCTGCGCGAGGCGGTGGCACACATCATCGCGCAGGCGCGCAAGGGCCTCGACATTCAACGCTACAAAGGTCTCGGCGAGATGAACCCGGAGCAGCTCTGGGAGACCACCATGAACCCCGAAACCCGCACGCTGCTGCAGGTCAAGATCGAAGACGCATACGAGGCCGACGAAATCTTCTCGACGCTCATGGGGGACGAGGTGGAGCCGCGGCGGAAGTTCATCGAAGACAACGCCCTGAACGTACGGAATCTGGACATCTGACGTAGAGCGAAAAGCAGAAAGTTCAAAGTCTAAAGCCGGCTCCCCCTCTGGCTTTCAGCTTTTGACTTTGCGCTTTGACTCGCGCGGAGCGCGCTATGGACGCAACCCTGAAAGCCAACCGAGTCCCGATCAACATCGAGGACGAGATTCGCCAGTCCTACATGGACTATGCGATGTCCGTCATCATCGGCCGCGCCCTGCCCGACGCGCGCGACGGGCTCAAGCCGGTGCACCACCGCGTCCTCTACGCGATGTACGACCTCGGCAACGATTGGAACCGGGCGTACAAGAAATCGGCGCGCGTCGTCGGCGACGTCATCGGTAAGTATCACCCGCACGGCGACGTCGCGGTCTACGACACCATCGTGCGCATGGCGCAGGATTTCTCCATGCGCTACCCGCTGGTCGACGGACAGGGCAACTTCGGGTCGGTCGACGGCGACCCGCCCGCCGCCATGCGTTACACCGAGATCCGCATGGCCCGCATCGCGGGTGAGCTGCTCGCCGATCTCGACAAGGAAACCGTCGACTTCGTCCCCAATTACGACGAGACCCTCAAAGAGCCGGTCGTCCTCCCGGCACGCATCCCCAACCTGCTCGTCAACGGCTCCTCCGGCATCGCCGTCGGCATGGCCACCAACATCCCGCCGCACAATCTCGGCGAGATCGTCGACGCGCTGGTGGCGCTCATCGAACGACCGGACATCACCATCGCCGAGCTCATGCAACACGTCCCCGGCCCCGACTTCCCCACCGCCGGCTTCATCCACGGCCGCAGCGCCATCCGCGACGCCTACCACACCGGCAAAGGCATCCTGCAGCTGCGCGCCCGCGCCGGCACCGAGACCGACAAACGCACCGGCCGCACCGCGATCATCGTCAAAGAGATCCCCTATCAGGTCAACAAGGCGCGGCTGATCGAGCGTATCGCCGAGCTGGTGAACGACAAGAAGATCGACGGCATCTCCGATCTGCGCGACGAGTCGGACCGCGACGGCATGCGCATCGTCATCGAGCTCAAGCGCGACGCCAACGCCGACATCGTCCTCAACCAGCTCTACAAGCTGACGCCGATGCAGGAGTCCTTCGGTGTCATCATGCTGGCCATCGTCGACAACCGCCCGAAGCTGCTGACGCTGAAGGACGCGTTGCAGGTCTTCCTCGGGCATCGCAAGGAAGTCGTCACCCGGCGCACCGTGTTCGAGCTGCGCAAGGCCGAGGAGCGCCTGCACATCCTCGACGGCCTGAAGATCGCCCTCGATCATCTCGATGCCGTCATCCGCCTGATCCGCGCCGCCAAGGACCCGGCCACCGCCAAGGCCGGCCTGGTGCAGCAGTTCCAGCTCTCCGAGCTCCAGGCGCAAGCCATCCTCGACATGCGCCTGCAACGCCTCACCGGCTTGGAGCGCGACAAGATCATCGAAGAGCACACCGCCACGCTGCAGCAGATCGCCCGCTACAAGGAAATCCTCGGCGACGAACGCGAGGTCTACAAGATCATCGTCGCGGAGCTGCACGAGGTGAAGAAGCTGCACGCCGACGAGCGCCGCACCGAGATCGTCGACGAGAGCACCGACATCTCGATCGAGGACATGATCGTCGAAGAAGACATGGCGGTGACGATCTCGCACGAGGGCTACATCAAGCGCAACGCCGCCACCCTCTACCGCGCTCAACGCCGCGGCGGTCGCGGCAAGGTCGGCGCCACCACCAAGGAAGAGGACTTCGTCGAGCACCTGTTCGTCGCCTCGACCCACTCGTACATCCTGTTCTTCACCACCACGGGTAAGGTGTACTGGCTCAAGGTGCACGAGCTGCCGCAAGCCGGCCGCGCCGCGCGCGGCAAGGCGATCGTCAATCTGCTCAACCTCGAGAAGGACGAAAAGATCTCCGCGTTCCTCCCGGTGCGCGAGTTCCAGGAAGACCGCTACATCATCTTCGCCACCAAGAACGGCACGGTGAAGAAGACCGATCTGATGGCCTACGCCAATCCGCGCAAGGCCGGCATCATCGCCATCAGCCTCGATCCCGGCGATGAGGTCATCGGCGTGCGCCTCACCGACGGCCAGCAGGAGATCATCCTGTCGACGCGCGAAGGCCAAGCCATCCGCTTCAAGGAAGCCGACGTCCGCCCGATGGGCCGCGGCGCCGGCGGCGTGCGCGGCATCAGCTTGGACGAAGGTGACAGCGTCGTCGGCGTCGACGTCGTCAGCCCCGGCGCCACCCTCCTGGCCGTCGCCGAGCGCGGCTACGGCAAGCGCACGGAGATGGACGAGTACCGCCTGACGCGGCGCGGCGGCAAGGGCATCATCACCATGAAGACCACCGACAAGACCGGCTTGGTCATCGGCGTGCGCATGGTCACCGACGACGACGACATCATGCTGGTCACCGACGGCGGCAAGGTCATCCGCACCCCCGCCCGTGGCATCTCCATCATCAGCCGCAACACCCAAGGCGTGCGTCTCATCGACCTCGCCGAGGGCGAAAAGGTCGTCGGCGTGGCGCGCCTGGCGGAGAAGGAAGAGGAAGAGAGCGAGGGGAACGTCATACTCCTCACCGATCCCATCGATGAGGAGTGAGGGCCGTTGAGCGGCTGACCTGGGCGCCTGGGGTGCAGACCAGACCGCGATGACTCCCGGGATATTGCTCGGCAGGGCCGCCTACGCGCCCGACAGATCGACCTTCTCGTAGACGTCAGCGAGCGCCAGCTGCGCGCCGATGGATTCCAGCTCGATGCGGTCGTCGAGCCGATTGGTTTCGGCGAGCAGCCAGCGGCCGTCCGCCTGACGGACGATGTGCTCGACATGCACCTTGTCCTGCGCAATGAGCACATACTCGACGAAGGATTCGATCGTCCGATACTGCTCGAACTTTGCGCCGCGATCGTAATCTTGCGTTGACTTGGCGAGCACTTCCACGATCACCCTGGGGTTCACCAGCGTGTCCCCATGCTCGTCCTCGAAGCGCGGCGTGCCGCACACGACGACCACATCGGGGTAGGTGTACAACCCCGTGGCGGACACTTTCACCCGCAGGTCGGTTGAGTACACGCGGCAGTCACGTGCCCTGAGCTGTTCCCGCAGCTCGCTCACGACGTTGGTGACGAGCAACACGTGCGCGGCGCTGGCGCCCGACATCGCGAATAGCTCACCGCCGAAGTACTCGCTCTCCGTCGCCGCCTGACGCTCGCGCGCCAGATACTCTTGCGGGCTGATGCGCGGTGTAGGCTGCATGGAGTTCCCAAGGCGTACCCTGAGCGACTCCCCACACGAAGTCAACGGCGCGGCCGACGAATCGCACTAGTGGGTGCCCTTGATGAACAATGTTCAACGAGATTGTCCGCCACACGGGTAGGATGCTCTCGTCAGGGGGGTACGCATGCATTTTTCGGTAGTGGACCGGGTGGTTCGATCCGCGGTGGCGCTGACGGCGGCCACCCTCATCCTCACCTTCCGCCCCACCATGGCGGTACCGCTATGCGTCGGCGACTGCAACGAAAACGGTGAGGTGTCGAGCGCCGACCTGATGACGATGGTGAACGTCGCCCTCGACAACGACGACCTCTCGACCTGTCAGATGGGCGATGCTGGGAACGATGCGGCCATTCGCGTCGATGAGGTCATCGCCGCGGTGAACAACGCCGCTAACGCCTGCGGGATGGCGACACCGACCCACACGCCCGGCGGCAGCCCGTCGTACGTCGGCGACTACTACGGCGCCGCCAGCTTCTACGGCGTCCGCTTCCACGTCGATGCCGACGGGTCGGCCGACGGCTTCTTCGACTTCCTCAGCAGCGGCAGCCTGGTCGCGGCGGCGAGATGGAGACCGGCAGACATCATCGCGTCGTATCCAGCCAGCGGTGACGCCAACCTTACCACCGGCACCTACCATCTCACTGGCGACGTCTTCGGCACCCCGTTCGACGTCACGGGGCAGCTGCCGGCCGACACGCATGCCAGCGGCGCCCTCCACATCGCGTTCGCCGGCACGACGGCGGACGGGACGCTGAGCGCCGGCACGCCGCCCCCGGGACCGACACCCACGCCGCCGCCGGGCTGCGACAGCGCCAGCCTCCAAATGAACTTCTCCGCGGTCTCCGGCAACTTCAATGGGATCAGCTCGAACTTCGTGGTCGAGCGCATGAACACGGCGGTCGAACAGAAGGCCCCCGACTTCATCGCCGGCTTCCACGAGGTGTACAACAGCACCTTCAACGGCACCGAATGCGCGCCGCAGGGGCAGCGGCTGCGCAACATCCAGCTCCTGACCTTCGAAGTGCCCGGCGGTCTGATGGCGGGACAGGCGCTCCCCATTGCTCTGAGCAGCACCGGGGAACCCATCGCGGTGGTCTTCTACGGCGAGGAGGGTTCAGGCGGCGACCGGGTGTGGACGGCGAGCAGCGGCATGGTGTTCATCGACGCGGTCAACGGCAGCGTCGTGACCCTGCGCGTTGCCGGCGCCGCGATGACGGAGACCGCCGGCGCCGCAACCGGCAGCTTCACGCTCGACGTCAGCGGCCAGGTGAACAACTTCAGCCGCCAGGAGTGATCCCGGCGCCGGCGCTCGGCTGCGTCGCGCCGCTCGACTTCCGGCGTGCGCCGGGAGAGTATCGCGGCGATGCGAGACCCCATCCTCGGGTGTGCTGATCCGGTAATGGACGTCGCCCGTTCAGTCATCCGCCACCCGCGGTCGTCGGTGGCGCGGGCGGCGCTCGCCGCGCTGCTCTTCACGACTGCCGCCGCCGCGGCTGCTCCGCCGACCTTGAGCGTGACCGCGCACGCGACGCGCTCCAAGACCTCGGGGCTCGGGCCGATCCCGGTGTACGAGACCCACTGGTGGGTGGACGTCCGCGCCCAACCCGGCGATGCACCGCTGACGCGCCTCGAGTATCAGGCGCGCTTCGGCGACACCGCCGGCGTGCGACCGTTCGGGAGCAGCTGGGAGGTGGCCGACACGAATGGCAGCAGCCTGAGCGGACGGGTCACGGTCACGTGTGCGGCGCCGGCCGACTACGACCGGCCGTTGCGCGTGCAGCTGCGCGTTCGCGACGCCGCCGGCGCCGAGAGCGACTGGGCGGAAGTCGAGTTTTCGCGACGCGCTGATGTCGAGATCGCGCCGCCGCCGGCGGCCGCCAGCGGGCAGGTGCTGACGGAAGCTCGCACCGGGCTGCGCTATGAACGCCTCGGCACGGTCGAGGTCGACGCAACCGATGCGATGACCGTCGGCGAGGTGAAGGCGGCGCTGCAGCGCCGCGCCCGTGAACAAGGCGGCGACGCCGCGCTTGGCTTCCGCTTGGCCGGCAACACGACCGAACAGGTGACCTTTGCGGCGGACGTCGTGCGCCACGCCGACGTCACGCCAACGATGGCCGCCGCCACACCGACGCAGTCCGATCGGATCCTCGGCGAGATCAACGTGCCGGCGTCCCGTCGGTAGGTGACCCGGTCTTCAAGACCACGCCGGTTCGTCAGCCCGGGCAGGTGCAGCCGCTACCGTCGCCCACAGGAACATCGGGCGTCACATGATTGGTCACTTTCCGCGTTTCGTTGTCTTCCGCGAGCAAGACGTGCAAAGGCGCGGGCGGCGGCGGGCCGGGCGAGCCGCGGAGCCCCTTGAGGACATACGGTCACCGTGGCCGCCAACGGCCGCGAGGCGGGTCGCCACCTGCCGATCATCGCTATGACCGCGCACGCCATGAAGGGCGACGACGAGCGCTGCCTGCGAGCCGGCATGGACGACTACCTCGCCAAGCCGATCGCGGCGGACAAGCTCTTCGCCGCGGTCGAACGCGTGCATCCGCGACCGGAGCACGCGGCCTAGCCGGGACGGCGGCCGAAGAAACCGGTCCCCCGCCTAGGACGCATCCGCAGCCGCGATTCGAGGCACCGGCTGCGGCTGCAATCCCGGGATGCCCAGATGCTGAATGCGCAGCGCGTTGCCCGCCTCTTCGTAGTGCGGCAGCTTGCCCTCGGCGCGCCACACCCGGTATGCCAGCGCCGCCGACAGCACGCGGATCGGGTAGTCGCGCGGCAGGTGCTGCAGGTAGGGTTGAATGGTGACGAAGTCGCGCGCGCCGTACTGCTTCATGATCGACTGCAACCCGCCGTTGCGCGGGCCGATGTTGTACGCCAGCAGGCCGAGGAAGAGATCGCCGTGCATCTCGCCGAGGTAGTGGCCGAGCGTCGCTGCGGCGACGAACGCGTTGTGGCGTTGGTTCAGCGCATCGAGCCGATCGACGTGGAGGTGCTGGCGCACGCGGTCGACGGCCACCTGCGGCGGTGCGGTGATCTGAAAGAGCCCGCGGCCGCCGTCGGCGCTGTCGCGCGGGTTGAAGGACGACTCCGCCGCGCCGACGCCCATGAGCACTTCCGGATCGACGTCGAACGCCGCGGCGGCTTCGTGCACCGTCGGCTCGTAGACGCGCGCCCGCTCGAGAATCCGCCGCAGGTCGTTGAGATCAGCCCGCCGGTAGGCGGCATACACCTGATGCGCGATCGCCACCCGCTCCGCTTCCGCGGTGCCGCCGACGAGGGTGCGCAAACTGGCCACCTCGCGGTCGAACTGCGGCCGCATGGAAAACCAACCCGCGGCGGCGGCGACACTCACCGCGAGGATCGCCGGCAGCCAGGCGAACCAACACAGCAGCCGGCGGCGCATGGCGATCCACGCCCAGACCAGTGAGCCACAGATCAGTCCGAAGCCCAGTATCCCCGCGGCAAAGGGAAGCAGATGCGACCAGCCGGCGCCGGCGAACCACTCGGCGAGGTGGCCGAGCAGGGCGATGACGCCGACCAACGCGCCCGCCAGCAGCGCGGCCGTCTCAATGCCGAGGCGCAGCCAGACCTGCCACCCGCCTTGCCGGCGCTTCCGCGTCCGGCGTCGCGCCGGCGCCCGCCGCCGCTTCGCTGCCGCCGGTTTCCGCTCGATTGGCTCCGCCGCTGGTGCTGCCACGCCCCGCTCCATCCGCCTGCAGCCGGCATGGTAGCGCCGCACGCGCGCGAGCAAAAGCGGAATGATGCGCTCACCTGGCGGTCAGACCGCCACCCGCGGCGAGCGCGCCAGTTCGGCACAGCGATCGCGCAGCTCGGCGAAGGTCCGCCCCAGCTGCCCGAAGGCGAACGCCAGCGTGAAGACCCGCTCAAGACCGTCAGCGCTCATCTGTCGCGTCAGCCCCCGCACCCGCACCCGCGACCGTGGCCTCGGCATAGGTGTCCAATGCCGCATCCACCGCTTCGAGCCCCGGCGGCATCTGCCGCCGCGCTACACGGTCCGCCACCGTCTGCAGGAACGCCACGCCGGCCGCTCACGACCAGGCCCGCGCCCCAGTGCGCCGCTGCCGCTACTTGCGCGGCAAGCCGAGGACGCGTTGGGCGACGATGTTCCGCTGCACCTCGCTGGTGCCCCCGGCGATGGTCATCGAACGGTCGTAGAGGAACTGGTACGCCCAGCGCCCGTGATCGGGCGTGCGCGCCGATCCTTCCCAGAGGGTGCCGTAGAGGCCCAGCAGGTCGACGCCGGTTTCCGAAAAACGCTGGCCCAGCTCGGTGGTGAACAACTTCATGGCCGCCGACATGTGCGGGTTGATGCGCCCGTGCAGCTGGTCGCTCATGGCACGCAGGCCGAACGACTTGGTGACGCGCGCCTTGATCGCCAGATCGGCGAGCCGCTGGCGCCACACCGGATCGACCGTGCAGCCGCGCCGCCGCGCCGATGTGACGATGCGGTCCAAGCTCTGGTCGAAGCGCACCGATCCTGCAATCCCGGTGCGTTCGTTGACCAGCGCCGAGGTGACGACCTCCCACCCCTGCCCTTCCTGACCGAGGAGGTTCTCGACGGGGACGCGCACGTCGTGGAGGAACACCTCATTGAACTCGCTGTCGCCGGTGATCTGCCGGATCGGTCGCACCTCGATGCCGGACGACTTCATGTCGATCAGCATGAGGCTGAGGCCGGCCCACTTTGGTCCCTCGGTCGAGGTGCGCACCAGGATGAAATACCAGTCGGAGATGTGCGCCAGCGTGGTCCACACCTTCTGGCCATTGACCACGTAGAAATCACCGTCGCGCACGGCGCGACACTTGGCGGCGGCCATGTCGCTCCCCGAGCCGGGCTCGGAGTAGCCAGTGGCCCAGATCTCGTCGGCCGACAAGATCGGTGGCAGGAAGCGTTGCTTCTGCGCCTCCGTGCCGTAGCGGATGATGGCCGGACCCACCCACCAAATCGCCATGGCGTTGATCGGGCCGGGTGCGTTGGCGCGCGCCAGCTCCTCGTTGAAGATCGCCTGCTGCATCGGCGACAGCGGCGCGCCGCCGAACTCGACCGGCCAGCCGGCTCCGAGGTAGCCGTCGGCATGCAGGCGCCGTTGCCAGGCCCGCAACGCCTCCAGATCGGTGCGCTCCTCGCTCTTCGGCGCATTGGCGGCGATCCAGGCCGCAACCTTCGTCCGAAACGCCTCTTCTTCCGGGGTGTAGGTGAGATCCACGTGTGCCTCCGCTGTGTCGTTCGCTGATGGCCGGTGGGCGGCCCCAGCCAGCCTTAGCAAGCGACCCGGTTGAGTCAAGAAGAGTCGTCGGCGTGAAAGGAGAAACCGGAAATGGAAAGCCGGGAACAGGAAACCCAAGATGCAAAACCGGCGCCGTCTGAGAGCGCAACCAACGGTACGAGGCGCCGCGCTATTCGTCCCAGACGACGTATTCGTCGAGCTCCTGCCCGGCGACGGTGATCGCGTACGGACCGGCGACGCTGAGATCGCGCAGCGGGTTCTGCGCCGGTTGATGCAGGCGGACCCGATCGGCCTCGATGGCGGCGCGCAGCTGCGCCTCGGTGGGTGCCGGCTGGCCGCGCGGCACACGCACCACGGTCAAAGCATTCGCCGTCGGGGCAGGCATCGGCTTTTGTATAGGGTCGGAGAATTGTCCGGTCAAGGTAGTCCTGCCGCATCGGCGTTGTTATAAGAGTGTGCGATTGACGGTGGAGGCTGGACGCGACATGCAGATGCACGACACACACGACCCGACCCCGGCCGCGCGCACGGCCGGTGCGCTGGCAACCCGACTGACGGCGGCGCTCGACCGGGCCCGCGGCGCGTTGGAGCCGCATGCCGGCTTGCTGGCGCCCGACGCGTTGGCCGATCTAGCTGCCGAGCTCGCCGAGTTCAGCCGTCGCCGCGTACGCATCGCCGTGTACGGCGAGGTCAAGGCGGGCAAGTCGACGCTGCTGAACGCCATTGCCGGGGCGCAGCTGTCGCCGGTGGCGTTCGAGCCGCTCACCTCGATCCCGGTGCGCGTCACCTACGGCGAGGGGACGGCGTGGCGGGTCGGCGCGCGTCAGCTCGACAGCATCGACGCCGTCGAGCGCCTCATGCGCGACGGCAACGGCACAGCGCCGGCCGAGGTGTTGGTCGAAACCGATCTCGACCTGCTGCAGCTGGGCGGACAGGTGGACCTGCTCGACACGCCCGGGGTCGGCAGCGCCGAGCAATTCGACGCCATCACCGGTGCCACCGTGCGCGCCCTCGACGCCGTCGTGCTGGTCGTACGCTATCCGGCGTTGTTCACGCAGTACACGCGCCGGCTGATGGAGGCCTTGCAGGCGGATATCGGCAAATTGTTCGTCGTCTGGAACCTCGACGCCGATTGCGCCGAGCTACGGCCCGACGAGCGCACGCGACACGCCGAAACGTTGCGAGCGAACGTCGCCGGGGCGCACGAGCTGTTCCTCGTCGACGCGCGCGCCGGGCTACGGGCCATGCAAGGCGACGACGCCGAGGGCAGCGTCGCCAGCGGGCTCAGCGCGCTGATCGCCTCGCTGCGCCGTTTCGCCGCGTCCGACGGGCGGGCCATCGCTTCGCTGCGCGAGACGGCCAAGCGCGGCGAACGCTGGCTGGTGGACGCACAGCAGCGCCTCAGCGAACGCCATGCGGCGCTCGACCGGCTGCTCACCGACACCCGCGGCCGGCTGCGCGCCGTGCAGGAAGCGGCGGATGCAGAGGCGGGCGCGGCGCGCAGCCGGCTCGCGGATTTCGAGGCAGCCGTCGGTCGCATCGGCGACGCGGCCACGGCGCGGGCGACGCAGCGCGCGGCGGACGTCGGCCGGCAGCTGCGGCGGGCGCGCCGCGCCTGGGTGCGCCGGGCCGACCTTGCCGCGTTGGAGACGCAGGTGAACGCGGCGCGCGCGCAGTACGCCGATGCGGTCGAGGCCGTGACGCGTGAAGCGCGCCAGGCGTTGCTCGCCGAAGCCGCCACCTTCGGCGCCGCGGCGGAGCTCACCCCGCGCGACCGGCGTGTCCCGACAGTTGAGGCGCTGACCCCGCCGGAGCGGCAGACCCGCGCCGCCACCGGCGGCGTCCAATGGCTGCGACGCGCCCTGTGGCACCGCTGGTATCTGCCCGGACTCGCGAGCCTGGAGCAAGACATCGCCGCGGACCGGGAGGCGACGGCAGCGTGGACCGACGCGGCGCGCCGCAGCGTCACCGCCGCCGCCGCCGCGGTGCTCGAGAGTCGCCTCGCGGACATCGCACAACAGGCTACGGTCGCGAGCGACGCCATCAAACAGGAGACCGAGTTCAGCGCCTGTGCCGAGGAATGCCGGCGCCTTGAGGAGCACCTGCCGGTGATCGACGCCCAACGCGCGGCGGTCGCGCAAGTGGCCAGCGAGGCCCGCGCGCTGCTCTGACGCGGACGCCACCCCGCTCGTGGGGAAGACGACATGCGCATCCAGCTCGGCCAGTCATACCCACTCGGAGCCACGTGGGACGGGCTCGGGGTCAACTTCGCCCTGTTTTCGGAGCACGCCACCCGCGTCGAGCTGTGCCTCTTCGATTCACCTGATGCGCTGGTGGAGACGCACCGCATCGAGTTGCGGGAGCAGACCGACCTGGTCTGGCACGGTTACGTGCTGGACGTGCGTCCCGGTCAGCTCTACGGCTATCGCGTCGACGGCCCCTACGCCCCGCTGGCCGGCCACCGCTTCAACGCGCACAAGGTGCTGCTCGATCCGTACGCCAAGGCGATCGGGCGCGACGTGCGCTGGAGCGACGAGATGTTCGGCTATCACGTCGGCGACGCGCGCGAGGACCTGTCCTTCGACGAGCGGGACAACGCTGCGTGGGCCCCGCTCGCGGTGGTCGTCGACACGGCATTCACCTGGGGCACCGACGCGCCGCTGCGGACGCCATGGCACGAGACCATCATCTACGAGCTGCATGTGAAAGGCTTCACGCAAGGGCATCCGGACGTGCCGTCGGCGTTGCGCGGCACCTACGCGGGCCTGGCCAGCGAGGCCTCGATCGCGCACCTCCAGCGGCTCGGCATCACCGCCGTCGAGCTGCTGCCCGTGCATCACCGCGCCGAAGAGCGGCATCTGGTCGAGCGCGGGCTGACCAACTACTGGGGCTACAACACGCTGGCGTTCTTCGCGCCGGACACCCGCTACTCGGCGACCGGCGACTCGATGCGCGAGTTCAAGACCATGGTCCGCGCGCTGCATGCGGCGGGCATCGAGGTCATCATCGACGTGGTCTACAACCACACCGCCGAAGGCAACCAGCTCGGCCCGACGCTGTCGCTGCGCGGCATCGACAACGCCTCGTACTATCGCCTGCAGCAAGACAACCCGCGCGTCTACCAGGACTTCACCGGCTGTGGAAACACGCTCAACATGCTCAACCCGCGTGTGCTGCAGCTGATCATGGACAGCCTGCGTTACTGGGTGTTGGAGATGCATGTCGACGGCTTTCGCTTCGACCTGGCCAGCGCGCTGGCACGCGAGCTCTATGAGGTCAACAAGCTGAGCGCCTTCTTCGACATCATTCACCAGGATCCGGTGTTGTCGCAGGTGAAGTTGATCGCCGAGCCCTGGGATGTCGGGCCGGGCGGGTATCAGGTCGGCAACTTTCCGGTGCTGTGGACCGAGTGGAACGGCAAGTATCGGGACTGCGTGCGCCGTTTCTGGCGCGGTGATGGCGGGCAGCTGTCGGAGCTGGCCACGCGCATCGCCGGCAGCAGCGATCTGTACGAGCGCAACGGTCGCCGGCCGTACGCCAGCATCAACTTCGTGACCTGTCACGACGGCTTCACGCTGCGCGATCTAGTGAGCTACAACGACAAGCACAACGAAGGCAACGGCGAGGGCAATCGGGACGGCGAGAACAACAATCTGAGCTGGAACTGCGGCGTCGAGGGACCGACCACCGACCCCACCATTGCGGCATTGCGCGAGCGACAGATGCGCAACCTGCTCGCGACGTTGTTGTTGTCGCAAGGCGTGCCGATGCTGCGCGGTGGCGACGAGCTCGGGTGCACGCAAGGCGGCAACAACAACGCGTACTGCCAGGACAACCGGCAGAGCTGGATCGACTGGCAGCTCGGGGAGACGCAGGCCGACCTGCTGGAATACTGCCGCATGCTGATCCAGCTACGGCAAGCCCATCCGGTTTTCCGCCGGCGCAAGTTCTTCCAGGGCCGCCACATCCGCGGTGCCGAGGTGAAGGACCTCACCTGGTTCGAGCCCAACGGTCATGAGATGACGGATCAGGCGTGGGAGGCCAGCAACGTGCGCTCCCTGATGGTCCGCCTCGGCGGCGACAGTATCGACGAGCTCAACGAACACGGCGAGCACATCGTCGACGACACGTTCGTCTTGTTGCTCAACGCACATCACGAGCCGGTGACCTTCACACTGCCGGGGCATCGTCGCAAGCTGCGCTGGGAACGCATCCTCGACACCGGCGAGGTACACTGGGGCCGCCGCGCGACGCCGCGTGGCGATCACTATCGGCTGCGCGGGCGCACGGTGGCGCTGCTGCGGATGCATCGCCACGGGCGGCCTGCCGCGAACGGGGGGGAACCGGCATAACCCTCGCACATCGAGATGGAGAGAGCTGCGTGCGCTACGACCTGACCCTGCTATCCGACCAAGACCTCTATCTGTTCAACGAGGGGACCCACTTCCACCTCTACGACAAGCTCGGCGCGCATCCGGTAACGGTGGGCGGCGACGGCACCTACTTCGCCGTCTGGGCGCCGAACGCGGAGCGTGTCAGCGTGATGGGCGACTTCAACGGCTGGGACCCCGCGCCTGCGCCGCTGCGGTCGCGCGGCGCGTCGGGGATCTGGGAGGGGGTCGTGCCCGGTGTCGGTCCCGGGGCGCGGTACAAGTATCACATCGCATCGCGCTACCTGGGCTACCGCGTCGCCAAGGCGGACCCCTTGGCGTTCTGGAACGAGGTGCCGCCGCAAACGGCCTCGGTGGTCGCCTCGCTCGAGTACGAGTGGAACGACCAGGAATGGCGAGCGGCGCGCGCACGCCGCCAGGGGTTGGACGCCCCGATGAGCATCTACGAAGTGCACGCCGGATCGTGGCGGCGCGTGCCGGACGCGGGCAACCGCTCGCTCAGCTACCGTGAGCTCGCGCCGCTGCTGGCGGACCACGTACAGGCGATGGGCTTCACGCACGTCGAGTTCACGCCGTTGATGGAGCACCCGTTCTACGGTTCCTGGGGCTATCAGATCACCGGCTACTTCGCGCCGACCAGCCGGTACGGGTCGCCGCAGGATCTGATGTACCTGATCGACTACCTGCACCAGCGCGGCATCGGCGTCATCTTCGATTGGGTGCCGTCGCACTTTCCCACCGATGAGCACGGCCTCGGCTTCTTCGACGGCACGCATCTCTACGAGCACGGTGACCCGCGGCAGGGGCTGCATCCGGAGTGGAACAGCTGCATCTTCAACTATGGGCGCAACGAGGTGCGCAGCTTCCTCATCAGCAACGGGCTGTTCTGGTTGACGCAGTACCACGTCGACGCGCTGCGCGTCGATGCCGTGGCGTCGATGCTCTACCTCGACTACGCGCGCAAAGAGGGCGAGTGGATTCCGAACGTGTACGGCGGCAAGGAGAACATCGAAGCAGTGTCGCTGCTACGGCGTTTCAACGAAGAGGTCTACCAGCACCATACCGGCGTGCAGACGATTGCCGAGGAATCGACCTCGTGGGCCATGGTCTCGCGGCCGACGTACGTGGGCGGTCTCGGGTTCGGCCTCAAGTGGGACATGGGATGGATGCACGACACGTTGCGGTACTTCGCGCACGATCCGATCCACCGAAAGTTCCATCACAACGACCTGACGTTCCGGATGATGTACGCCTTCTTCGAGAACTTCGTCCTGCCGTTGTCGCACGACGAAGTGGTGTACGGAAAAGGCTCGCTGCTCGGGAAGATGGCGGGCGACGACTGGCAGAAGTTCGCCAACCTGCGGTTGCTCTATGGGTACATGTACACCCAGCCCGGCAAGAAGTTGCTGTTCATGGGGGGCGAGTTCGGCCAACGGCGTGAGTGGAGCCACGAGGAGAGCCTCGAGTGGCACTTGCTCGACTACGCCCCGCATCAGGGCCTGCAGCGATGGGTCCGCGATCTGAACACCGCGTATCGTGGCGAGCCGGCGTTGCACGAGCTCGACTGTGATCCGGCTGGGTTCATGTGGATCGACTGCAACGATTCGGATGCCAGCGTGCTCACCTACGTGCGCCGCGGCAAGTCGACGCGTGACATCCTGCTGGTTGCGTGCAACTTCACGCCGGTGCCGCGCCAGCCCTACCGGATCGGTGTGCCCGTCGGCGGGTATTGGCGCGAAGTGCTGAACAGCGACGCGGCGCTGTACGGCGGCAGCGACCTGGGCAACGCCGGCGGGTTGCAAGCCGAGGCGGTCCCCTGCCACGGCCATCCGTGTTCAGTGGTGGTCACCCTGCCGCCGCTCGCCGTGGTGATGTTCAAGGGAAGCGAATAGCACCGGGTTGGCCGCCGCAGCTCCTTGCGCCGAGCCGGTGGATCGGCCTATGAACCTCCATCGGCGACCGAAGGGAGAGCGCAGCCATGGCGAGTGAAGAATTGCAGACGATCATCGGTATGTTGAGGGCCCGTACCATGTCGGGCGAGCCGTCGGTGGCAGAGATGCGCGCCGGCATCGAGATGCTCGTCAACGTCTTTGCGCTGCCGTCCGACGTGACGCGCGAGCCGGTGGACGCGGGCGGCGTGGCGGCGGAGTGGATCTCGACGCCGGGCGCGGTGGCGGATCGAGTCATCTTGTACCTGCACGGGGGCGGCTACGTGATCGGCTCGATCAACACGCACCGTGAATTGGCCTCGCGCATGTCGCGCGCTGCCGCGGCGCGGGTGCTGCTCATCGACTATCGCTTGGCGCCGGAGCATCCGCATCCGGCGGCGGTCGAGGATGCGGTGGCGGCGTATCGCTGGCTGCTGTCGACGGGCGTGTCCGCGTCGCGTTGCGCGATCGGTGGCGACTCGGCTGGCGGCGGGCTCACGGTTGCGACGCTGGTGGCGCTGCGGGATCGCGGCGTCCCTCTCCCTGCAGCCGGCGTCTGCCTGTCGCCGTGGGTCGATCTCGAAGGCAGCGGCGAATCGATGACCACGAAGGCTGCGGTCGACCCGATGGTGCAGCGCGACGGGCTGCGCCGCATGGCCGAGATGTACCTCGCCGGGCAGCCGCCGCGCACCCCGCTCGCCGCACCACTGTATGCCGACCTTTCCGGTTTGCCGCCGCTGCTCATTCAAGTCGGTACGGCGGAGACGTTGCTCGACGATTCCACCCGTTTGGCCGAACGGGCCCGCAAGGCGGCGGTCGAGGTGCACCTCGACCCGTGGGAAGACATGATCCACGTCTGGCAGGCGTTTCCCATGCTTCCAGAGGCACAGCAAGCGGTGGAGCGGATCGGCGCGTTCGTGCGCCAGCGCGTGCAGTAGCGGGCGGCGGCGCTGGCTATAGCTAGCGTCCCGTCGGCCTTGACAGCTCGGAGCGACCCAACGGGGAGCGGGCTGTGGAAGTGACGCTGCCTCCAGGCCCTAGCGGTGCTCGAAGCCCAGGCGATAGGAGAAGAGGCCGGTCGCACGCCCGCCGCGCGGCAGGCTGGCGACTTCTTGCGGGCTACCGCCGGCGCGGCTGCGTAGATCCAGGGCGACGGCCTTCGGGTCGTGCAACTCCGTCTGCGACGCCAGCACGATGATTTCCTCGTGGCCCTGCGTTTCGTCGAGCGTCAACCATTGACCTTCCGGCGGCACGGAGTAGATGCGTCGGGCGGTGACCGGGTTGCCCGCCGGCGAGTATGACGGGTTGGGAAAGATCGGATCGATCTTGCCGGAGGAGTCGATCTGGAAGGCGTACACATAACCGGGTCGCGTGGCGGTGAACGTCACTCGGTAGTTGTCGTCGGGGGTGAGGACGCCGCCGGGTGCAAGCACGCCGACATCACCGCCCTTCTGATACTTCACCACCACCTCGACGGCGAGATCGGTGGAGGCACTTGCCGGGCCCGGCTCGCGACCACCGGCGTCGAGGTTGACGAACACCACCCGCCGATTGAGCGCCCGGCCTTCTTCCGTGTCCTGCGAAACCCCTTCGAGCGGTCGATCCTTTCCAAGGCCCTTGGCATCGAGCTGCGCTGCGTCGACACCGAGTTTGTCCACCAGATAGCTTTTGACGGCCTCAGCGCGGCGTTCCGACAACGTCCTATTGAAGGCCTCGGAACCCGAGCTGTCCGTATGTCCCTCGACCCGGAAGTGACTCTTGCTGAGCCGATCACTCTTCAGCGCTTCGGCAACCATTTGCAGCTGCGCAAAGGACTCGGCTGTGATGGTTGCCGAGTTGTACTCGAACTGGATCGGCACCGCGATGCTGGGTTTTTCGTCTCGGTGCGAGCTCTTGGTGCCGTGGCTGTCGCCGATCCCCAGCAGACCCTTGACGATGTCTTCCGCAGACTTGAGCTGCTCAGGCTGCCCGGCCGCCTGTACCGGCAGCGCGAGCGCGGCCAGCAACACGACGTATATGGTTAGTTCCCTGGGCCTCATTCAACCGGGTCTCCTGATATCGCGGCCTCATCGTTAGACCGGTTCAGCTGCCGCCACAACTCCCGTCTTTCGGGGATGCAGAGCGCCGTTCTCTCGAAAGGGGCTGCCATTGCCAGCAAGGAGCGTACCCTTTTTCCGCGGACTATTGAAGATGCAATCGGAGCCCATCGTTGGCAAGACGGTGTGGCGAAATTGTAAATCTGGCGTGACAGTGGCTGACTCGCTAGCCGTGGCGAGCGCTTGGACAGGCCACCAACGGCTTGATTCGGCTCGGCCAATGTGGGACTGCTCGACGTCTAGGCCAGGCAATGGACGAGCTTGAACGAGTGGCGCGGGCTGCAGTGAGTGATGCCGGTGATCTCCTGCGGTCACGCTGGCGCACGGCCAAGACGGTCGGCTACAAGGGGGCCGTCGATTTGGTGACGGATAGCGACCGGGCGTCTGAGGCCCTCGTGGTCAGCCGACTGCAGCAGGCCTTCCCGGAGCACCACATCGTTGCCGAGGAAGCCTCCAGTGGGGCGACCCTGCCCCGTCCGCACCCGGGGGCGCACGTCTGGTACCTCGATCCGCTCGACGGCACCACCAACTTTGCCCATGGCTACCCGCAGTTCTGCGTCTCCCTGGCCCTGGCGCACGGGGCCGAGCTGCAGTTCGGAATCGTATACGATCCCGTGCGCGACGAGACCTTCGTGGCGCAGCGTGGCCGCGGGGCGACGCTGAACGGCGAGCCCATCCGCGTCTCCGCCGTTGACGATCTCGACCGCGCCTTGGTCGGGACCGGCTTTCCGTACGATCGTCGCCTGCGCACCGACTTCTATCTCGGTTTCGTCGCCGACTTCATCACCCGAGCGCAAGACGTACGCCGTGCCGGTGCGGCGGCTCTCGACCTGTGCTACGTCGCCTGCGGCCGTTTCGACGGCTTTTGGGAGTGGCGGCTGCAGCCGTGGGACACCGCTGCCGGGGCGCTGATCGTCCGCGAAGCCGGCGGCCGGGTCAGCGACTTCCGCGGCGAAGGCTTTGACCTGTACGGCGAGCAAACTCTGGCGTCCAACGGCTTTCTGCATGCCGCGATGATCGGCGTGCTCACGGCACGCCTCGGGTGACGAGAGGCCGCGACCGACCTCGGCCGGTCACAAGTATCTGAGACAGATTCGAGCGGTCGCTGCGCACCGAGGCAGCAAGGTTGGTTGACTTGTCCGCACGCCGCGAAATAGCATCGCATTCCGTTTCTCGCGGCCTGCTGCATGCCCAAGCGCAACGCGTCCAAACCGGCGGCTCGGATCCAACCCCCTTCCGTTAGCCCAGCGGCGCTTCCCCTCGAGGCGGTGGTCGGTGCTGCGCTGATCGCGTCCATCACCCTGGTCGCCTACTTCCCGTCGCTTTCTGGCGGCTTCATCCTCGACGACAATCTTTATCTGACTGACAACCCGCTGATCAAAGCCGCGGACGGCCTCTACCGATTCTGGTGCACCAGCCAGCCCCTCGATTACTACCCGGTGTCCAACAGCACACTCTGGTTCGAGTGGCGCCTCTGGGGGCAGAGCTCGATGGGCTATCACATCACCAACCTCACCCTGCATGTCGTCGAATCATTGCTGATCTGGGTCATCCTGCGGAGACTGGCGATTCCCGGCGCCTTCCTGGCGGCGCTGCTGTTCGCCGTACATCCGGTGAACGTCGAATCGGTGGCGTGGGTGGCGCAGCGCAAGGGCCTGATGGCCATGCTGTTCTTTCTGCTGTCGATCCTCTGCTACTTGGAGGCCGAGAGAACATCCGCACGACACCCCGGCGCCGCTGCTTCGCCGACGGATCGTTGGTACTGGCTCAGCCTGGCGGCGTTCGTGTTGGCAATGCTCAGCAAGGGATCGGTGGCGCCCTTGCCGGTGCTCCTCGTGGTTGTCGTTTGGTGGATCCGTCCACTGACACGGCGGGACCTGGTGCGAGCCGCGCCGTTCTTGTTGGTGAGCCTCGTCCTGGTTCCGGTGAACGTCTGGTTCCAAACGCGCGTCTGGCAGATGCAGATCCGCAGCGCCGGTCTGACCGAGCGCCTGCTCGGAGCCGCCGCCGCGGTGTGGTTCTACCTCGCCAAGGCCATCCTGCCGGTCAACCTCGCGTTCATCTATCCGCAATGGCACGTGCAGGCCAGCCAACCGCTCTGGTGGCTGCCGCTACTGGCGGCGGTGACCGTGACGTGGGTGCTGTGGCGGTATCGCCACGGGTGGAGCCGGCCAGTGCTGTTTTGCTGGGTGTATTTCTGCCTGCTGCTGGTGCCGGTGCTGGGTTTCACCGACGTCGGCTACATGCAGTTCTCGCTCGTGGCGGATCACTATCAGCACCTTGCGCTGATTGGGGTGACGGTCCTCGCGGCAGCGGCGTGGGCGGTGTGGCAGCGACGGGAACGCGGGGCGGCCCGCTGGGCGCTCAACGCTGCGGCGGTTGCCGCCGCGGGTGCCCTGACCGTGCTGACGTGGCAGCAGAGTCGGTTGTACATGAACGCCGTGACTCTCTACGAGGCCACGCTGAAGGGTAATCCAGACGCGTGGGTGATACACAACAACTTGGCGCCGCTGTTGTTTCGCCGAGACCAGCCGCGGCTGGCGATCGAGCATCTGGAGCGGGCCGTTCAACTGAAGCCCGACTACGCGGAAGCCCACTACAACCTGGCCGTTGCGCTCGACAAGACCGGTCGGCCGTCAGAGGCGATCGAACATTACCAGCAAGCGCTCAGACTCAAGCCCGACGACGCCGACACCCTTTACAACTTTGGCAAGGCCCTGGCGGCAACGGGCCGCCTGCCAGAGGCGATCGATCAGTATGAGCAGACCCTGCGACGGAACCCCGACCACGTCGAGGCGCACCTCAACCTGGCCAATGCCCTGGCCACGACCGATCGGCTGCCGGAAGCGATTGCGCAGTACGAGGAAACCCTGCGGCTGAACCCGAACGCGGCCGAAGCGCACTACAATCTGGGCGGCGTACTGGGCAAGACGGGGCGCCTCCCCGAGGCGGTCGAGCAGTACCGCGACGCGATCAGGCTCAGGCCGAACGACGCTGAGGCCTGGGCGAACTTGGCGTTCGCGTACGCTGGCCTGCGCCAAGCCGCTGACGCTTCAAGCGCCGCCCAGAAGGCGATCGACGTGGCCCGCGCCAAGGGCCAGACGGCATTGGCCGAGACGGTGGAGGAGTGGTGGAATTCACACCGCGCCGACCTGTGACGTCCTGCGAGCCCAGCACGTACCGGTGCGCGCATGTTCCGTAGACGTACGGGCGAAGGCCGCGACCGGCGCCGGGCACCGGCGCGGCACGCCGTTGAGCTTCCCGCGGACGATCTACATCCTCGGGGCCTTCTTGATCGCCTGGTCCGCTTCGATCAGCTGGGTGTACACGACGCCGCTGGTGGGGTTCGCCCCGCTCGGCATGGCGGCGTGGTTCATCGTGCAGCCGTTTGGCCCTTGCCAACGCACTCTGTCATGGAGCGCCGGCGCGCTGGCACTCGCGCTGTGCGCGGCCTCGATTATCATCGCGGCCTGGACCGACCAGACGCTCGACCTGGCTGACGTCTATCCGCGGTTCGGTCACGTGCTCACCAACCAGAGCCGGTATCGGCAGTTCGTCGCGCTCAAGGCCACCCTCGACATCGTCCTGGCGCGCTCTCGCGGCCCGGTGGTGATCATTCCCGGCGAGCCGATCGTCTATTTCCTGCACGACCTCCGCAACCCGACGCCGGTCGATTGGTGGTTGCCGAGCGAATACCTGGGAGGAGCGCAAAAGGTGAAGGAGGCGTTCACCGCGAAGCGACCGGTGGTGATTCTCGCGCGCGACCCGCAAGGAGGGCTCGAGGCGGGCATCGAAACCGAATTGACCACATGGATCGTCGAGCAGTACCGCACGGTGGAACGAATCGGCACCTACGACGTGCTGTGGCCGTAGTCGCGCCTACGGGTGATCGGCATCGGGGCCGAAGGCGTCGGCGTTCTCCCTACGGATGTGGTCGATGATTCCAGGGAAGTCCGCTTGCGTGATGGTGTGACTGTCGGTTCGCGGCAACGGGAAGTTGTGCGCCAGGAGCGTATCGCCGACACCGATCTCTACGCTGATCACGCCGGCGAACGAGAGGTTGTCGAAGCTCGGCGGCAGGTGGAGGACCAGCGCGTCGCCACGGCCGTCACAGTCGTGGTACGGGCCGGGGATCGGCGCGTACGTCATGGTCACGAGCCACGGGGTGAGGTCCGGCCCGATCTCGAAGCTGCGGCGCCGCAGCAGCGCGCGGTCCGGCAGCCGTTTGCTCGAGTCCCACCAGACGCCGTCCACCGAGTACAACGCGTGCCGCGCCGAGTCTTTCGAGACGGCGTCGAGCCGTTCGAGGACGCGTGGGATCCACGCGTCCATGGTCCGATTGTAGGCACGCTCGTCCTGCATCCCGACGCGATCGAGCACGATGCCGCGCGCGATCTTGACGCCCAGCAAGTTGGAGTACAGGTCCTCCAGCGAGAACGCCGAAACCCCCTCTGACCAGCCCGGCAACGACTCGTATCCGTACCATTGCGCGATCTCGTGCCAGACGGAGAGCTGGAAGGCGGCCCAGGCGGCGAGGTTTGCGGCGAGCACCCGCCGCCCGAGGCGCTGGATACGTTGCGGCTCGAAGGGATGCAGCACGACGCGACGCGTGCCCCCCTCGTCGACCAGGGCGATCGAGCCGCCCGTTTCGAGACGGCGGGCGATCGCAAATTCGAGGAAGAGGGTCAGGTCGGCATTGTCCCGGACGTGCGCCAGGTCGATGAACCCGCCGCGGCACGTATAGACGAGCCCGTTGTTCTCGTTGTCGATCATGCCGCGGTCGTCGGCGGCGTTGAGCGACACCAGGCCGGCGTCATAGACGTGCGGACCGATATCGGTAAGGCCGCGCAGGTTGTCGACCGAGAAGCCAGGTACCGGGACAACTCCCACCTCGACCTTGAGGTCGTCGCCGAAGGCGCAACACGGGCGCAGATGAAGCGGCGGCGGGAGATCGGGCACCTCCTCCGGACCGCCCTTGTGGACGCCGTGATCGAAATCGTCGAGTGCGCCAGCGATCGCCGAGTCACGCGCGTACGACACGGCACCCAGTTTCCAACGCGGCGGTGCGGCGCAGGCGCACAGCCCGAGCAGGCTCACCAACACCGCGCCCCAAGCTACTGCCCGGTGCGCCGAGACCAACCCGCTCGGAGCCCAGGCGGCGTCGGGGGCCGTACGCGCGTCGCGGTGGCTGGGACGTCTCACAAGAGCACTGTATCGCACGTCCTATTGGTGCGTAAACGGTTCGTCCCCGCGCCACACCGAGCGCCTCGGGTTGGCGGATCGTCGAGCCCATGTCGTTGCTGTCGCGCGCCCCGCGCTGTGATATAGATCTGCGCTCCGATGGCATCCACGGACGCCGACCTTGCGCAGACCGTGACACTGGACCCGGGTCGTTTGCCGTGCCTGCCGAGGCGTCTCTCGCCGCTGGAGCGCGGCCTGCGTCTTTTCACCGAAGTGCGAGGGGGTGAGGGCGTGACGGCCGTGGTCATGTTCGCCAACGTCTTCCTGATCCTCTGCTCGTATTACTGCCTCAAGCCGCTGCGCGACGGCTGGATCGCCGTCTCGGCGTTGCAGGGCCTATCCAGTGTCGAGGTCAAAGCATACACCAGCTTCGCGCAAAGCTTGGTGATGATCGGTGCGGTGGCGCTCTATGCGCGCTTGGTGACGCGCTGGCCGCGGCGCGAGCTGATCACGCGGACGACGCTCTTCTGCATGTCCAACCTGCTCTTGTTCTGGCTCTTGCGGCACCAGCACGTCGCTGAAGCCGGCATCGCCTTTTACATCTGGGTGGGATTGTTCGGGTTGTTCGTGGTGTCGCAGTTCTGGGCCTTCGCCGCGGATCTCTACACGGATGAGCGCGGCCGCCGCCTCATGCCGATGATTGCCATCGGTGCGACCGCCGGCGCCGTCACCGGGTCACTGATCGCCAGCACCATCGTGCAGTCCGGGGTGCTCGACAGCGGCGCGCTGCTGCTGGCGGCGAACATTCCGTTGCTGGGAGCGATCGCCTTGACCGGCGTCGCCGATGCGCGTGGTCCGCTCGGCGAAGGCCAGCCGTCCGCGGAACCGCGGCGGCCCGCCGTGCCGATCGTCGCGCCCGGCAGCCCGCATGTCGGGGTGCTCAACCTCGTGAGCCACAACCGCTACCTGCTGACGGTCGCCGCGGTGACGCTCCTCAGTCATTGGGTGAGCACGAACGGCGACAATCTCCTCTTCCGCACCGTCCAAGAGGCGCTTGCCAAGCAGCTCGCCACCCGTCGCAGTCTCGACGCGCACGCCATGAACATCTTCTTGCGCGAAGGCACGACCGCGTTCTACGGGAGCTACTTCTTCTGGATCAACGTCTGCGCGTTGGTGCTGCAGGCCTTCGTGGCGTCCCGGCTGCTGAAGTATGGCGGCTTCGGCGTCATCCTGCTGCTGCTCCCGGTGATCGCACTGCTCGGCTACTCGGCGATGGCCTTCTTGCCGCTCCTCCTGGTGATCCGCGTGATGAAGACCGCGGAGAGCTCGACCGGGTACTCCATCAACAACACGGCCCAGCAGGTGCTGTGGCTTCCGACCACCACGGAGATGAAATACAAGGCGAAGCCCGCCATCGAAACCTGCGTGGTGCGCCTGGGCGACGGGTTGGCGGCCGTGACCGTGCTGATCGGCGTGCACTTCTACGCGCTGTCGACGCGCTCGTTGTTCATGTTCAACGTCGTCCTGGTCGTTCTCTGGCTCGGGCTCGGCGTGCTGGTGGTTCGCGAGCACCAGCGCATCCGGGTGCGCGCCGGCGTGTCGCCTGCGGGGTCTGGCTGAATTTCTCGCCGCACGATGATACACACCGCGGCGTGATGTGGGCCGTATCGCGCCTCGAGCGCAGCCTCGGCATCGAGGTGGGCGAGGGACGCGTGTTCGCCTGGGGCGCGGCGACGCTCTTCCTCATCGGCTGGGCCTCGGTGTCGCTGAGCAATGTGTCCGAGACCTTCTTCTTGAAGCGGGTGGGGGTGGCCCGCTTGCCTGTGGTGTTCCTCGTCAACTCCCTGCTGCTGATCGGGACGACCTATGGCGTGAGCCGCATCGCCGCCCGCGTTGCCAATCGGCTCCTACTGGTGGCGACCTTCGCGGCCCTGGCCAGCATGATCGTCCTGCTGTGGCTCCTGGTGCTCGCCCACGCCCCCGGCGTGTTCGTGCTGCTGGTGATCGCGGCGAAGCAACTCGATGCGATCGCGCTGATCGTGTTTTGGACGGTGCTCGGCGGCGTGCTGCACGGGCGCCAAGCGAAGCGACTCTACGCACCGATGATCGCGGGCGGCACGCTCGGACGAATCGCGGGGAGCTTCGCTTCCGGACCGATCGGCGGAGTGTACGGCATCCCGACCCTGCTCCCGATGGCTGGCGTTGCGCTCGGGCTGGCCAGCTTGCTGGCGGTGCGGGTGCGCGCGACGCTGCCGGCGGATGTGACGCGGATGACCAGACGCCAGGCGGGGGTGCTGGCACCTGCGGCGTTGGCGAAGATCGGGCCGCTGTGGCGCGAGAGCCGACTGTTCCAGTTGCTGGTGGTGAGCGCCTTTCTCGCGGGCACGCTCGGGCCGATGCTGTACTTCCAGTTCTCGTACATCGTCGATCTGGCCACCCGCGGCGCGAACGGCGAGATCCGCTTGCTCGACGTCTATGCCAAGCTGCGCGGCTTCATCAACGCCGGCGTGCTGGCTATGCAACTGGTGGGGACGCCGCGCGCCTTTCGGCGCGTCGGCGTGCCGCTCGCCGCGATCCTGTCACCACTCACCTATCTCGCGGGCTTCCTCGGGGTGAGCACCCGTCTCGATCTGCCGGCGGGGATCGGCGCCGTCGGCGGCACCACGCTGCAAGATCATGCGATCCAGGAGCCGGCGCAACGCATCCTGGCGACGTTGCTGCCGGAGCGGCTGCGGGCGGCGGCGACCTCACTGATCGAAGGCCCGGTGCAGCGCGCCGGCAGCGCGTCGGGGAACATCCTCGTCCTCGGCGCTCTGGCGGTCAGCACGCCGGCGTCGGTCGGATTCGTGGCGTTGCCGATTGCCGCGCTGTGGCTCGTCGCGGCGATTGCGCTGTGGCGAATCTACCCGGCGCTCCTGCTCGAGGTCGCCGCCGCCGGCCCGATGCACGCGGATATGACGCAGTCGCTTCCGGAGCTGGTGGGTCCCAGTACGCCGCGGGCGCTCACGTCGGCGCTGGTCGATCCGGATCCGGGTCGCTGTAACGCGGCGTGCGCGCTGGTCAGCGAGACGCCCTACCCGCGCGCCGTTGCCGCCCTCGCCCGCGCCGTCCGCGACGCCCCCGCAGCGAACCGCGCGCTGCTGATCGGCGCCATCCACGACCTGGTCGAGCGTCACGCGAACGCCAACCGGGCGCTGCCCGACGTGGCCGACACCCTCGAGCCCTGGCTGGCCGATGCGAACGCGCTGCCGCTGGTCGCCCGCGCCCATCTGGTCGAGGCCTACGCGCGCCTCGTGCCGCCGTTGCGACCCGACACCCACGGCGCCAAAACACTCATCCAATTGCTCACCGATCCGGCGGCGGCCGTGCGGCTCGCGGCGCTGGTGCACCTGCATCACGCCGGGCTGCCGGAGGTGGCGAGCATGGATCTGGATCAGATCTGTGCCAGCACCTTCACCGGCGATGACGCCGCGGCGCACCACATTGCGCTCGAAGCGCTCGGCGCCGCGCTGCTGGCGACGGATCGCACCGGCGGACCCGATGCCGCCGCGGGGGAACGGCACGATGCGCGCCTCGCGCTGATGGCGGCGCGACTCAACGACCCGAACGATCGCGCCCGGGCGGCCGAGGTGCTCGCCGACGTCGCGGCGCGAGACCGCGAGCGGCAGACCACGATCGCTGCCGTGCTGGTGCCGCATGCACAGGACCCCAACCCGCGCGTGCGCGCCGCGGTTCTACGCTTCGTCGGACATGCCCAGCTCGAGGAACACGTTGGCTGGGTGATCGAGGCCGTGGCGGCGGCCGACGAGGGAGAAGCCGCCGCCGCCGCCGCCGCGCTGCGGCAGCTCGGCCCGGCGGCCATGAATGCCTTGCTGCGCACCCTGCAGCGCGGCCGGCGCGTCGTGCGCGACGCGATCTTGCCGATCCTGCACGACATGCCCGTCAGCGCCGCGACGCTGCGCACCCTCATCGATCGTGAAGTCATCGACGTCTACCGCAGCGTGCTCCAGGTGTACGGCCTCCGTGCCGGCCCGGTGTCCGAAGTGGTTCTCCAACGCCTCAACGAACGGGTTGTCGAAGGCACGCACACCGCGCTGCTCCTGCTTGCCACGCTGCTGCACGACGACCGCATCGCCGCGCTCATGCCTCTGCTGGCTCGATCGCGGGACAGCCGGCGGCGGGCGGTGTTGCTGGAGGCCCTGGATGCACTGCTGCCGCCCGGTGAGCGCACCCGGCTCCTGCCGTTGCTCGAACACGGTGCCTCGCCAACCCTGGCGCCGGCAGCCGCGGCGGCACTCGGACGCGAGCTGCCGTCCTTCGACGAAGCCGTACGCGAGACGCTCGGCGATCGCGACCGGTTGACGCGGAGACTCCTCGCCGCGACGCTCGACGCCGACACGGTCGCGGGCCTGACCACCGTTGGCGAGGTGGAGCGTCCCGAGGGCGGCCTGGCTACGCGCGCCGATCTAGCGCATCATGGCGCCGGTCATGGCGCTGCGCACGGACCCGTCATGCTGAGCCGGGTGGAGGTCATGCTGCACCTTCGCAGCCTGAATATCTTCGCTCGACTCACCACACAGGAGCTCAACGAGTTGGCCGGTCTGGTGCGCGAAGAAACCTACCCGGCTGGCAGCGACGTCGTACGCGAGGGCGAGTTCGGCGACTGTCTGTACGTCCTGGTCGAGGGCGAGGTGCACATCACCCGGGAAGGCAACTTCGTGAGCCGCATCAAGCCCATCGGGTTCTTCGGCGAGATGGCTCTCTTTGACGGCGAGACCCGCTTCGCCACCGTCACCGCGGCGACCCCGCTGCGCCTGCTGCGCCTCGAACAGCACGATCTCCTGCAGCTGATGGACGAGCAGCCGAGCATGGCCATCGCCATGTGCCAAACCCTCTCGGGGCGGGTGCGCGAGTTGATCAACCGGCTCGAGGGACGGGACGGCAAAGACGAGGGCGAGCGGTGAGCAGCGCCGCGCCGCCCACTATCTGCGGGTGAGCACGGCCGTCGCCAGACCCGGAAACGGATGGTGCACCGATACCTGGCGCAGCTCCCGGGCGAACGGAATGTCGACCATCCGATAGAACTGAACCTTCTCGGGTTCGTACGCGGCTTCGCGCAGCGCCAGGCGGTCGTACTCGTTGCCGTCGACAGCGGTCCGCCCGTTGAACCGCGCATCCTTGACGGCGTGAAAGACGCCGCGGTCCGCCCCGTCATACGTCAGCTCACCGCCGTAGAGCCAGTCGTAGTAGGCGTGACGCTCGTCGCGGACACGCAACCGATCCGGCTTGTTGTTCTTGAGCGAGTAGGCGATGAAGTAGCGCACTCCCATCACCTCGGGCTCGAAGTCGCCGTCGATGTCGAAGACATCATAGAGATGCGACGGGGTGAGGAACATGTCGACGTGGTACAGCTGCTCGGTATCGGCCGGTAGCATTTGCCGGAGCTCCGAAATGTGGCCGGCGTTCAGGTGGGTGCACCCGTGGGACATCGGCCCGCGCGACAGCAGCCAGAGGTAGCGGTAGGGCTCGCCGTCGCGGCTGTCACGGCTCACCGAACGCCAGCTCGGCGGCAGGAAGGCCGTGTCGCGCGGATTCATCTGCCAGAAGAGCGTATGCACGGCGTTGTGCAGCCGCGTGCCGACGTGCATGTACGGAATCCACGGGAAGTAGCTGTAGAAGTCGTCGGTCGGCACGTGATCGACGGTCAGCGTCCGTTGATGCGTCGTCAGCGCCCGCCGGCCCGGGGTCGGATACTCGGGGATCTGGCGGCCACGGTAGATGGTGTACTCGTTGAACGTGCCGACGGGGTAGATCGCGGTGAACTCGTCGAACTGCAGCGCCCCGTCGCGCACCGGATAGATGCCGTTGCTGACGCGCGTGAAGAGGCGCACGAACGCCGGGCGCAGATCATTCAAGGCGCGCGGGTCGAGCGTTCCGCCGGGGCAGCGTTGCACGAGCGAGCGGAGCTGCGCCGATGCGTCCGCATCGAGCTCCGCCACGAACAGCCGCGTCGGCAACATGCGATTGACCAACTCGATCTGCCGCGCCGTATCCATACGGGCGCGATCCTCCGGCCGCAGGCCCGCCACCCACCGTTGCAGCACCTCGTCGATCGGCATGCGGATGCGGAAGACGCGGCCGGGGTTGAGCTGCTGCATCAGCTGGAGGTTGCGCGCACGCAGGGCATCGTCACCGAGGGTCAGCTCCTCGGATACCAGCTGCTGTACATGCACATCGCTGAGCGTGCGTTCGAAGGCTTCAAAGCCGCGGTTCTGCGTCAGCACCAGGCGGCCGTCGTCGATCAAGGCGCGGTAGGTGCGGTCACGCTGCACCAGGTCGCGCGCGTAGTCACGCAGCACGTCGTCGGCGAGGACCACCGTCACGCGCAACTGATTGCCGCGGCCGAGGTGCAGGTGGATGCGCTGCGGGTCCGCCGTGCGCGGCGCGAAGCCGGTGTAGAAAGCCGGCTCGTAGCGGTCGTAGTACATCCCGAACTGTGGCGGTTCTTCGAGGACCATGGCGCCGTCGGCTGCATGGCCGCGCCGCGGGAGGGCCGCGACTGCCATGCAGCAGACAAGGCCAAAGATGGCTATGCGCATCGTTCGTCCTTTCGGTTCGTCACGGTAGTAGGAGCTTGCCGCGATCGAGGCTGTGTCCGGTGCCGACCTTGCGCAGCTCGCGGTTGAGCTCGAAGCCCGGGGTACTGTCGAACGGCACCGACTTGGTCCGATAGAACTGGATCGGTTCAGGGGCGTACGTCGCCTCGTACAACGGCACATCGGTTTGCGTCTGGGCTTCGAGGGCCTTCTTGCCGACGTAGGTGCACACGGGGACTTGCTTGAGGCTGGCGTGCCCGACCTCCGCCATGCTGATGTTGTCGCCGTAGAGCCAGCGGTAGAACGGCTCGCGCCGATTGGTGACGTACGACCGGATCGGCGTGTGCTCGCGACTCTTGTAGGCCAGGTAGTACTGCACGCCCATGACCGCGGCGGCGCCGTCACCTCGGATGTCGAAGACGTCGTAACACTGCGGCAGGTTCCGGAAGGTGGCGACACGTTCGAGGTCGCTGGAGCTGCTCGGCACGACTTGCCGCAGCTCGCTCATGTGTCCGGAGGGTAGCCGGGTGCAGCCGTGTGACGTCGGGCCGCGGCTGACGATCCACAGATTCTGGTATGCCTTCTTGGGGTCACGCTCGCCCATCACCTTGCGCCACGCACTCGGCAGGAAGGGCGTCTGGCCGAGCGCGCAGCGCACGCCGGCGTTGTGGAAGGCGTTGTAGACGATGCCGCCGGCATGTTGGTACGGCAGCATGGTGATGAAACCGTAACCGGGATTGGGCGACAGGTAGTCCACCATCCCCGTGATGCCGCGGCCCTCGGTGCGGCGGATCAACGGCCAGACGCCGGTGACCCCGAAGTCCGGCAGGCGCTCGCCCTTGTACGTGGTCGTCCCGTCGATGGTGCCGGCTGGATAGATGGCGGTGAACTCGACGGCCACGACGGCGCCATCGCGCACGCGATAGTGCCCGGCGGTGGCGGCATCGAGGAAGGCGAGTGCCGCCGCACGAAACGCCGGCGCGTCCGGCTTCTCCGTGTGCGCCAGTTCGACGGCCCGAACCAATTGGGATGTGAGCTCCGGGTTCAGCTGATACAGGTTCATCCGGCCGGGCAGGAGTGCGTTGGCGGCATCGAGCTGGGCGGCGGTCGAGGCCGCGTCGGCGGGACTCATCGCGGCGAGCTGGGCATGCCAGCGTTGCAGCAGACCGTCGACCGGAATCTTGATGCGGAAGACCCGTTCCGGGTTCAACGCGTTCAGGATGTCGGTGCTCTTCTGCCGATACGCATCCGGCCCCAAGCTGGCGCGGCTCTTCACCACGTCCGCCACACCGGCCTGGTCGAGCTTCTCGACGAAGCGCTCATACTCCTTGTTCGTGGTGAGCTCGATCACCTTGGCATCGATCAACTGCTGATAGGTCGTGCGTCGCAGCAGCAGGTCGTCGAGGTAGGCGTCCAGCTCGTTGTCGCCGAGCACTACGGTGAGGCGGACCTGATTGCCGCGTGACAGGCGGATGTGGACGCGTTGCGGATCCTGCGTGCGTGGCGCGAAGCCGGTGTAGAAGGACGGCTCGTACCAATGGAAGTAGACTCCCTGCGGCGGCTGGCTGCCGTCCCAGGTGGTGTCGCTGGCCTCGAGCGCGGCAAAGGCGCCGGAACGCGACAGGATGAGGGCGAGCAGTACGCTGAGTAGCAATCGAGCCACGCTCATCGCAGGGTCTCCTCGAGAGACAGCCGGTCTCCTTTGTGCGCACTCATATCCGCCCCCTCGAGCGGCGCGAGCGCCGGAATGTTCTTGAGCTCGTCGTTGCCCAAGAACGGCCGGCACTGGAAGAGCCATAGCTTACCGTTCCTGAAGCCAAACTCAATGTCCCAGGGCCGCGGCTTGCCGGCCGGGTCATGCGCCGGCTCGAAGGTCTTGGAGATTTCCTGGCCGGCGTCGATGATCTGTTTCAGCTCGTCCGGCTCGAGCACGGTGTCCTTGCCGGTTGATGGGACGATCGCGCTGCCGCCGCCGGCAAGCAGCTGGTTCCTCCACGGCGATTTGAACAGCGACAGCAGCTGGACGCCCTGCGGTGACCACTCCAGGGTTTCGGCCGACGTGCCGTCCACCGCCCCGCCGACGCCTTCGGAGGTCGCGACGGTCATCTTCGTCGTGTCGCCCGTATTCACGTCCGCCGTCACCAGCACGCCCGACTTGTCGTTCGGCACGGATTCCAGAATCACCACCGACGACAGCACCCAGACGGGATCGTCGATCAGCGTCTGCCGCCAGGAGAACGAGCGGAACTCGAACGGCGAGGCCCACACCTCTTTGAGGCCCTCGTAGATGTCGTCGAGCGACTTACGATTGAACACGGTGAGGTTGAGCCCGGCGCCGTTGAAATTGTCGAGGTCCTCGACGTTGGTGTCGCTGCGCACGAAGCAGCCGACGCTCTGCGACTTGTCATCGCTCTTGAGGAGATCGTTGCGCTCGAGCCCGTCGCGGATGGCCTGCTCCAGCTGCGCCGACAGCGGCGCCTGGCGGATGGAGTAGCGGATGACGTCGAGGCGCGGCATGATCCACGCCGCCAGCTCCTTCTCGCTCCGCTTTGCCGGGATCATCACGTCGAAGAACTCTTTGTACGTGCGCTCGGTGAAGGCGGGGAGCGGCTCGCCCGGCGTAGCAATGTCGCGACCACGCAGTTTGTCCGGGACGGCGACCGCGGCGTGTTGGTAGTGATCGTAGTAGGCGCCGAACGGCACGACGATGCCGCGCGCAACGTGGTCGGGAAAGAGGTGCTTGAGCTCGCCGAGGTAGGCGGCCTTCGGCCCGCAGAAGTGTCCCGAGTCCTTGCGGCGCACGTCGCGCAGATCAATCGGCATGTTCTTGCTGACGTCGATCTTGGCGCGATCGATGTGCAGCCGCGGCCCGCCACCGCCCAGGCTGCCGTCCGCCTTGCGCGTCTGGTTGCGCGTGTATTCCTCGTAGACCTCGTGATCCTGCGGTGTCATCGCGGCGGCTTCTTTGACGATCACGCGGCCGTTGGGCGTGACGATGAGAAAGACCAGCTTGCCGTCGTGTGGCGCGATCTTCTGATAGGCGCTGGGTCCCAGCACGACGTTGGGGATGCCGAGCGCGCGCGCCAGGAGTTGCACGTGCGACAGGACGTTGCCCTCACCCTGCGTCAGGATGCCGGCCGCCGGATCGAGGTCGGCGGGGGTCTCCGGCAGCGCCACGATCTCGTCCCGGGTGTACGCGCCGTCCTTCGGCGCGACCCGCAGGCGGCCGAGCGCCAGCCCGGGGTTGAGGGCGCGCACGTCGCTGTCGACCGCGCTGCCGAAGAGGTCATGTTCAGTGCGCTGCGCACCGGCGGCGTAGTCGTCGAGGTGACGCGCGACTTGCCCGTAGAGCAGCAGCGGCGAGCTGCGCAGGATGTCGTCGCCGATCGACGCGGTTTGCGGCAGCAGCAGCATCCACGGCGCCCACACTTCGGCGAAGGCGAGCACCGCGTTGCTCTGCGCCCACTCGACGACGCGCTGGGCGTCCTTGAGCTTGTCCGCGAAGTCCTGGCGAGACGGCTTCGGCGTCGCCGTGAGGTCATGCAGCGAACCGATGGCAGCGGCACGCTCGCGGTCGCCGAGCAAGCCGGCGCCGTAGCTGGCATCCGTGAGCGCGCTGAGCAGCTGCAGGTACTGTTTCACCGTCAGCCCCTGGCCGCTCTGCAACAGCGCGCTGCCGCGCTGCTGAATCACGCCGGCCGCGGTGATGGAGAGATCGACGAGGCGGCGCGCGGTCGCGGCATCGACCTTCCGCGCCGCAACGGTTTGGCGGCCGAGCACCATGAGCTGCGCCAGAGCGGCGATCGCTTCCACCGGGTCGGCGTCTGCGGCCGGCACCAATGGAGCGAGCTGCCCACGCATCGCCGGGTCCGGAATCTCGGCGACCTGTGGAGTGAGGGCGCTCGCGTCGAGCGACGTCAGCTTCTTGACCTCGGCAGTGAGCTCGTCGACCTGGGTGCGGGTCGCCCCCGCCGAGAGCGTTGCGCGGAAGGCTTCGAGCTGCGGCACCAGGCCGGGCGACAGTTGGTTGTGCACGGCATCCCGCAGCGGCTTGAACTTCGGGTTGGCTTGCTGGATGCGTACGGCCAGGTTGCGAACCTTTTCGATCTGGCCGAGGTCGGCGCGCACGAAGTAGCGCCTCTGCAGCTCGTACGCGAGAAGAAAGTCGCGGTTGTCGTTGAACTCCGGAGCGCTCAGATAGCGCTCGAAGAACGCCGCCGAGGCGGGGCCTTCGTACTCGGCACCGGAGAGACCGCCGAAGGCTTTGAGCTGACTCAGCTTGTGGTTGGGATTGGTCTCGGTGAAATACTTCTCGAGAACGTAGCCGCGCACCAGATCGTTGTGATCCGGGAAGCTGTCCCACTGGTAGAGGTCGGGCGCGAAGATGTTGGCGATGTACATGCGATGCTTGGCCAGCACCTCCGCCCAGGGTGCGCGGAACGCGGCGCAGAACAAGGGATCCTTGCATCCGGTGCTGAGCGTCCCTCCCGCTCCAAGGACCGGAATCTTCTTGCCACCCGGGCAGATGCAGAAGTTCTCGGTGTAGGGCCCCTTGAGCTTGGCCGTGCATAGCGCGAAGTTCTCGCGCAACACCTTCTGCTCCGGCGGCGGCAATGGCAGCGGACGAAACGCCACAGCAGGTGTGGTGACAGCGAGGAGCGTGACGCAGGCGATTCCGACTGGAACAAGCGTTCTCACCGTTTCCTCCTTGGCCGACAGCGCCTCGTGGTCATACAGCCGGCTCGACGATCGTCAGGGACACGAGCGGTCTTCGCCGCGCCGTGACGGTAGCTGAGTTTTGCCGCCGAGAGAACCCGCGACACACGGCGGAAACAATGAGAAAGCGGGAAACGGGAAACCGGACATTCGGTGCCCGCGTGTCCGCAGCGCAAGAGACACCCTCTGGAGGTCCCGACATGTGTCACGGAATGCCGAAAAAGCCGGCTTGCGAACAACCCGCAGATCCTGTGGGGAGAGTGCGCAACGACCGGTTTTCCATTCCCGGTTTTCCATCCTCTTTGTCTTCCGTCGGCGCCGCCGCTGCCGTGTCAATTTCAGCGCGTTCCCGGTATTCCTCATCGGCATGATGCGCCTGATGCTTGTTCTCGCGTTGCTGGTCTCGCGGGCGGCAGCCGAACCCTCGGGCGGAGCCCATGACTACCTCGCATCGATCCGTGCGTCACCCGAGCTGCAGGGTTTCCTGGACCGGACCGTTGATGCTCTGGAAGCGACGGACCCCAAGCTGCGGCGGGCCGAGGTGGGGATCGCGTTGCTCGACATGAGCGGCGACGCGCCGCTGCTGGCACAACGTCACGGTGAGGCGCCGATCTATCCGGCGAGCGTCGTGAAGTTCGTGTACCTGATGGCGGCCTACGCCTGGCAAGAGAACGGCACGCAGCGGATCGATCCGCGGATGGATGAGTGGCTGACGCAAATGATTCACAACAGCAGCAATGCGGCGACGCAGCAGGTGTTCGCGCGGCTGACCGGGACCGAGCCGGGAGCGGCGTTGCCGGCGGATGCGTACGCGGCGTTCCGCGAGCGTCGCCTCGCCGTCGAGCGGTGGTTGCGGACCCTTGGGATTACCGATCTCCACTGTGTGAACCCGACCTACGACGGTGACGGCGACCTGGTCGGCCGCGACCAACAGTTCGTCGCGGACCACGGCGTCGCCGGCGGGCTGCCGCGGCGGGGCGGTGAGTATGCCAACCGCAACGCGATGACCGCCGTCGGCACCGCCAAGCTGTTGGCGTTGCTCGCTACCGACCGCGCGCTGTCGCCGGCAGACTCCGCCACCGTGCGGCGCCGGATGCGGCGCGATGTGGCGGACCAACCCTTTCTCGCGCACCGTCTCGCCGGCGGCGCCAGCCGCTTTCCCGGCGTCGAGGTCTACTCGAAGAGCGGCACCTGGGGCCCGATCTACGCCGACGCCGGCATCATCCGGCACATCTCCGGGCGCCAGCTCGTGCTCGTCATCCTCACCGCGGCGCAGCCGCCCTATCGCGGCGACTTCATCGCCGAGCTGGCGGCCCGCTGCACGGAACACCTGCTGGTGCATGCAACGGGTCAGTGAGCCGCGAGACGTCATCGCGGCGATGGCGTGTTGAACGCTCCCGATCGACCGGGCGCTGCCCGCGTGCCAATCACATGGCGATGGCCGACATGGTTGTGGACCCAGTGGCCAGGGGTGCTCCCGCGATGCGCGACCTCCCATTCGTGAAGAATTGGTTAAGAGGTGAGGCGGCTGACGGTTGGTCGTCAGCGTCCGTTCTTCGCTAATGACAGTCGCTGTTCTCGCGGACGAGAACCTAGTGAACGCCAATCAGTAGGCGTCCCACTGCGCGTCACCGGGCGGTTAGCGGCACGTTGGATGCTCATTGCCGCACGCGGAGCCCGGATGAGTTGCGGGCTCTCAGCCGAGTGTCCCGACACTTGGCTGGACTGACAGCATGGGGTGCCGAAATGGACTGGAGATTGGTGGTGTCGACGTTTAGCGCGATCATCCTCGCCGAGATTGGCGACAAGACGCAGATCGCCGTGCTGACGCTCACCGCGTCGTCGAACCGTCCGTTGAGCGTGTTCATCGGGGCCAGCCTGGCGCTAGTCTGTGGAACGCTCATGGGGGTGCTCATCGGGGTACCGGTCGCCGCGATGGTGCCGCTCGTGTACCTGCGCAAGCTCGGTGCGTGCGTCTTCATCGCGATCGGCGTCGCCATCATGGTCAATTGGCTCTAGGGGGCTCAATCACGGTTCATGCGGCGACTGCGATGGTCACACTCCCGCTCCGATCGACTCCCACACCGGCCCAGCTAGTCCGTCACGCGCGGGCAGCACACCGGCTGCGTCTTGCCGTGCCCGGGCTGGTTGGCCAACCGGCACTGGCGCGTCGCATCGAACTCGAGTTGCGCGCGCACCCCGGCGTTCAGGAGGCACGTGCCGACGCGCGCAGCGGGCGCATCCTCATTCGCTACGCCGAAGATGGGTCGTTCCTCGCGAAGCTTCGTGGAACAGCTGCGCCGTCGGTTCCAGCGCGCCCGCGGGCGTTCTTCCGCTGGCCCTTGTCCGGAACTTTCGCGAGAGGAGTGCACGGCACGCCCGTTGAGCCCACGCCGTGGCATGCGTTGCCCGTCGATGCGGTGCTGGCTCGCGTCGAGGCCAATCGAAACGGCCTCGACGCGCGCGAAGCCGCGCGTCGTTTGCTCGCGTATGGCCCGAACGCGTTGCCGGCGCCTGAGAGTCGCTCCAGGCTTGAGATTCTCGTCTCGCAGGTGGCGAATTTGCCCGCATGGTTGTTGCTGGGCTCCTCGGCGCTGTCCGCGCTGCTGCAAGACTTCTTCGATGCGACAGCGATTCTGTCAGCGGTCGGCCTCAACACCGTCATCGGTTACGAGATTGAACGTGCGAACGAGGATCTACTTTCCTCCTGGCGACAGCTCGAAGCCGGTACGGTCGAAGTGCTGCGCGACGGCATTCTGCGCACCGTGCCGGCGACAGGGCTGGTGGTCGGCGATCTCCTGCTGTGTCGTGCCGGCGATCGGCTGCCCGCGGATGCGCGGGCGGTCGACGCGCACCGGCTGGCGTGCAACGAGGCACTGCTCACCGGGGAAAGCGAGCCGCAGGCGAAGAGCGCCGAACCAGTGAATGTGCAGGCCGCGTTGGCTGAGCGCAGCTCGATGGTCTACGCCGGCACCGCGGTGGCATCTGGCCATGGCCGGGTGGTGATCACCGCCACCGGCGCGGCGACCGAGGTGGCGCGGGTGGGGCAGCTCCTCTCCGAGCAGCGGGCGCCCGAGACCCCGCTGGAGCGGCGTCTCCGCCAACTCGGAAACCAGCTGACCTTCGCCGGCGTCGGCGCAGGGGTTGCCTCCGCGTGTGTCGGGGTGCTGCGCGGGCGGCCGCTGGCCCAGGTGATGCGCAGCGCGATTGCCCTCGGGGTGGCGGCGATCCCGGAGGGCCTGCCGATCGTCTCGACCGCTGCGTTGGTGCGCTCGATGCAACGCATGCGCCGGCGCGGCATGGTGGTGCGGCGGCTGGCGTCGGCTGAAACGCTCGGCGGCGTCACCGTCGTCTGCGCCGACAAGACGGGCACGCTGACGCAGAACGACATGACCCTGGAGGTCATCGACCTGGGCGACGGGCCGATCGCGCCGGCCACGGTGCGAGCTGTGCCGGACCGACTGTTCACTGACGGGCCGACGCTGGCGTTGGCGGCGGCGGTCTTGAACAGCGATGTCGATGTGCAGCGTAACCGTCGAACGATGGAGATCTTCGGCAGCTCGACCGAGCGGGCGCTGGTGCTTGCGGCCACGGCGGCGGGCCTCGATCGCGCCAGTCTCCGGCGCGCCTACCCGCGCCGCGCCCTGCGCGAACGCGACTCGGGCGTGCACTACGTCATCAGCCTCCACGATGCGCCGGACGGCGGCGCCGTAGCGTTTGTGAAGGGCGCACCCGAGCAAGTCCTCGCACTGTGTCAGCGCGATCTCCACGGCCGCTTGCACGCCGCTGGGCGGGCGCGCGTGCGCGCCCGGAACGCGGTGCTGGCCGCCGCGGGACTCCGCGTTCTGGCGTTGGGCTGGCGCCGCCTCGCGCGCGCCGCGACCCCCACCGAGGCGGAGACGGGGTACACGCTCATCGGACTTGTGGGGCTGCGCGATCCGCTGCGCCCCGGCTCCGCTGAGGCGCTGCGTTCCGCACGACATGCCGGAATTCGCACGATCATTCTCACCGGCGATCAGCAGCGCACGGCGACCGCCATTGCGCGCGCCGTCGAGCTCGACGGCGAGACGGTCGACGGTCTGGACGTGCCCCGGCTGCTCGCGGCGAGCCCGGCAGAGATGCGGGCGCGGCTGGATCGTATCGCCGTGTTCTCGCGCGTTGCCCCTGCCGACAAGGTCGCGATCGTCAAAGCGCTGCGCGCCAGCGGGGAGATCGTGGCCATGGCTGGGGATGGTATCAACGACGCGCCCGCACTCAAGGCGGCGGACGTCGGTATCGCCATCGGCATCCGTTCGAGCGACGTCGCCCGGCAAGCGGCGGATGTCGTGCTGGAGAACGAAGACCTGCGCTCCATCCTGTCCGCCGTGGGCGAGGGACGTATCGTGCAGGACAACCTGCGGCGCATGCTCCGCTTCATGTTGGCGACCAATTTCTCCGAGTCAGCCCTCACCCTGGGTGCGGCGATCGTCGGCGCCGCGGACCCCTTCACGCCGTTGCAATTGCTGTGGGTGAACTTGCTCTCCGAAACCTTGCCGGCGTTGGCGCTCGCGCTGGAGCCCGGCAAGCCGGACGTACTCAATCGAGCGCCGGCACCACCCGACGCGCCGCTGATGCCGGCACGGGCGGCGCGCACGGCAATTCGCGACGGCCTGCTACTCACCGGCCTTGGCGCGGCAAGCTTGGCGATCGGCGGACCGGCGATGGCGTTCAGCACGATGGTCGGCACCAACCTTGGGTATCCCTTCGCCTGTCGCTCCACCGACGCCGCACCCGATCGCCGATTCTTTACGTTGATCAGCAGCGGTGTGGCGCTGCAGGTGGCCGCGCTTGCATTCCCGCCCCTGCGCGGCGTCCTCGGCCTGCCACAGGCGTTCTCGCTCCTTGAAGTCGCCGGCTTCGCAGCCGGAATGGGCTTACCGTGGGTGACCGCTGGTGTGATGGGGGGTGTGTCAGCTGACGAGGTCATCGTACGCAAGGGAAACGGCGCGGTCGCGGTGTCCAGGGTCGCCGAGTTGCGGTCGCAACGCCGCACCACGCACGTGCGTGCCCCGATCAGCCGCGCGGTTGCCGCCGACCATGTTCGCAAGATGGAGGTGATGCGATGAAATTCCATTGGCCATCGTTCCTACTGGGGTGCGGCGCCGGCGCTGCGAGTGTGTTGGTCGCTCGACAGATGCGGCCGCTGCTGTTGGAGCTTGCGACCGCGGCCTATCAGCTCTCCGACACCATTTGGGCGCGCGCCACGATGCTGCAGGAAGACGTTGAAGATGTCCTGGCTGAAGCCAAGACACGGGCGCGGCCGCCGCGGAAGACGCCGGCGGCGCGGCCGCGCGCGCGCGCGTAGAGGTGCACAAGATGGCCACTCCACAGCCGCGCATCATTCATCTCATCCACACCAGCCCGGGCCGCACCCGGCTGCGGCTGCCGTGGCTGCGCAGCGCGCCGGCGGAAGGCGCCCCGCTCGCGGACGCGTTGGCCGCGCTGAACGGCATGCTCGAAGCGGCGGTGCGGCCGCGGACCGGCAGCGTGCTCTGTCAGTATGACCCTGACCGACTCGACCCGGAGCGCATCCTTGCCGCCGTGCGCCGCCACACGCGGGTGGCGCTCGTCGTGCGGCCTGGTGAGGAGGTTCCCGCGGAAACGATGGCGTACGAGCGCGCCTTCGTCGCGGAGGAGAGTTCCTTCGCACGCGCGCTGGCCAAGACCTTCAAGGGGATCGATCGCGACGTGCTGGTGGCGACCGAGGGGCGGCTGGATCTCGGTACCGTCACCGGCCTGGGCTTCCTCGCGGCGGGAGCAGCGGAGATCCTGGCGACGCGCAAGCTGCCGGCGCCACCGTGGTTCAACTTGGCGTGGTGGGCGTTCCGCACCTTCACGATGTTCGAGCATGGCGGCGCGCACCCGGCACCGGCCCAAGCTCCAAGGGCGGTGACGCGCCCGCGCACACACACGAAGTCAGTACGGCGGCGCCGCCCGCACCGCGCACCGTCGCCACACATCAAGAGCGTATGATGCCGCGTGCTTCGCCACGCAGCTTCTGGAGGTGAGATGGACACTGCTCTCCATACGTATCGGCACCTGGACGAGGAGCTGACCGCGCTGCACCAACAGATCCTTCAGATGGGGACCTTGGCGGAGCAGCAGGTTGCGGATGCGCTGCGCGCCCTCGTGCAGCGTGACAACGATCTGGCACGCCACACCATCGACGCTGACGAGGAGATCAATCGCAAGGATGTCGAGATTGATGACCTGTGCATCCGTTTGTTGGCGCGCTATCAGCCGGCGGCACGGGATCTGCGGCTCATCACCACGGCGCTGAAGATCACCACGGATCTGGAACGCATCGGCGACCTGGCCGTCGACATCTGCGAGTGCGCCCTTGAGTTGAACGTGGAACCCCCGCTGCTGCCGTTCATCGACATCCCCGCAATGGCGCGCATCGCGCAGCGCATGGTGCACGAAAGCCTCGGCGCGTTTGTTGCCGGAGATCCGGCCCTGGCGCTCAGCGTGTGCCGGGCGGACGATGAGATCGATGGGCTCAACGACCAGTTGTTCCGGATTCTCCTCACCTACATGGTGGAGGATCCACGAACGGTATCGCGCGCGACGCGGCTCATGTGCGTCGCGCAGTGTATGGAACGCATCGCCGACCACGCCACGAATGTCGCCGAGATGGTTGTATACATGGTGCGCGGAAGCACCATCCGGCATCTTGCACCGTTGCCTGCCGCGCTCGAGCTCAGTGGAGTCCAAAGCCACCGCGCCGACATCGGGTCACCGAGTGCGAGCGAGCGCGAGGATCGAGTGCCAATCACGGTCCGGTGAAGACGGCCTGTGACGCTGAGGAGCGTTCAGGGCCGAGAGCAGTGAAGCGGTGGTGTCGAGCCACAGCCGTCGTGCCTTGCGCTCGATCCCCGCCCGCTCCAAGATCCAGGGCAAGCTGTCGCCATGCAGCCGTCCCGTCGCATCCTGACCTTTGCCGAGTACGCCGCGATTCGGCACACCACGCCCTACGTCGTCGAGGTGGAGCGTGGACCGTCTCGGTTGCTGGTCTTTGGCGGGCGGCACAGCTCGGATCCCGCCGACCCGATGTTCGACCAGATCGAGTCGGCGTTCAGGACGCTTGCGCCGACGTTTGCGCTGCATGAAGGGACGCCGCCGCAGGTCGAGACCGATCGCGAGATCGCGATCCGCCGGCACGGTGAGGCTGGCTTGGTTCGTCACCTGGCGGCGCGCGCCGGCATCGACACGGCAAGCATGGACATCCCGCTCGCGGAGGAGGCGCGACTGTTGCGGCGCCGCATCGGGCGCAGCAAGGCACTGGTGTTTCTGGTGGTGCGTCAGTTGGCGTCGTTCAACCGCAAGACGGCGCGTATGGATTTCGATGGGTACTTTGGCGAGTTTTTCGCGCGCATCGCGCCCGCGTTGGAGCTCGCGGCGATCAACTGGCCGTTGGTTGAGGCGGAGCATCTCCGTGTCCTCGGACAGCCACTGTCGGCGCGCGGAGTGACGGCGATCGAGACGGATCCGCTGTACGACGATCTCCCGACACAGCGCATCGCGCGCTGGTCGAATCGCCTGCGCGACACGCATATGGTCCGCCGTCTGCTCGCTGCGTTGGCGGAACACGAACGCGTGTTCGCGACGGTGGGTGTGACGCATGCGGTGATGCTGGAGCCGGCGCTCCGGGCGGTGATCGAGCCGGATCACCCGTAAGCGAGGTTGGCCGCGCGATCGGCGTCGAGCCAACTGCGTAGACCCAACTCCAAACGCGCCGACGAGCCCTGACGGCAGTGACTGCCGCCAGAGCCGCCGCAGAGTTTCAATTCGCCGAACAGGGATTCGGTTCGCAGGAGCGCGCCGAGCCGGGAATCGATGTTCCGCTCTGGGTGCTGCAATCGGCAGCCGTGAGCACTTGGCACCCGTTGCCAGGCAGCACGCGACGGGGGCGGCGCCGCCAGCGCAGACACTTCCGGTCCCGGACACGTAGCCGCCCCGTGTGGTGCACGCCGCCGCGTCACGCCTCATGCGCGGGCCACGCAGGACCGTGCAATCGGCGTCGACATCGCAGGGCGTCCACCACCGCAATCGTCCCGGACGTCCGGTTCGTCACGTAGATCGGGCTCCCGCCCGGCGCAACGGCGATGTGTCCCGGGAAGTTCCCCATCGCCACGGTGGCCCGCACGCTCCGTGAAGCCGTGTCAACAACCGTCATGGTGTTGGAGAGGGTGTTGGCAACGTATACGGTGGCGCCGTTCGGACTGACGGCGAGCCCCTCGGGCGCCGACCCGACCGGAACCGTCGCGACGGCGACGTTGGCGCCGACGTCCAGCACTGACAGGGTGTTGTCGCCGCGATTGGTGACGTACATGAAGTTGTCATCCGGAGATTCCTCGATATCGACCGGCGTCTGAATTTGCTGAGGAGGGCCACGCTTCGTTCTTCTCGTGACGGTTCGGCGACGAGGCATGGTCGCGCTTCCCCTGCACGAGCCCGGCTACGGCGCGCGCGAGTGCCCATCGACGAAGACAGCGATCGCGGGTGTCACGGGTCGCTCCTACGTCCCCGGACGCCGTCGGATGTCACGCTGCGTGAGGAGCGACGATTGCCCGATATCGCCGGCCGTCGCGTCGTTCTGGAACCGCTAGACCGAAATCGGCGCGGGAAAGGTCTTGTCGACTAGATCGCGGTACTTGTCGAGAAGCCTCGCTGGGGGCACGCGCCAGGGCGATTTGGTGTAGCCGTCGTACTGCCGGAACGGCCACAGGTAGTGATCGAAGTACCAGCGATCACGCTCGTTCATGTACGGCTTCGTCTGCGCAATGTCGATGCTGTGATATCGAATGAGCCAGGCGAGGTGCTCGGGCACGTGTTCCCTCAATCGCGAGTAGATGAACTCGTCGCAGTTCCAGTGGAATAGCACGCTGTCCAAGCCGACGCCGGGGTCGTAGGTGCCGATCGGGGCGTTGATGCCGATCACATTCTCCTGCGCCTCGCCGGCGATCAGGATGACCTTACCCACGTCATGTAACATCGCAGCGAGATAGAAGTCCTGATCCTGAATGCCGTCCCGCTCCATGCCCTCGACCATCTGCTGGACGTGGATGAGCTGGTTGGCACATCCCAAAGCGATGTCGGCCAGGTCCACACACAGCGCCAGCCGCTGGATCAAGTCCCACATGCGGACCGCTCCGAACACGGGCCGCTCGTACTTCTGTTTGAGCGCCGCGACTCCCTCTGGGGTCTGCGCGGCGTGCAGGGCGGCGAGGCGTTGCGCCTGGTCCAGAAATTCACGCTGGTCGACGGCCGCCTTCGCGGCCATCTGGTCGGCATAGGCATCGGCCGCGGCGACGCGCGGCTCAAGGGCGCCCGCGGTGGCGACCGCGGTCACGACCGCAGTCTTGATGAGCTCGCGCCGGGTCACCGCCATGGCCGCATATGCTACGCCAAGCGCCGGCGGATGCCAACGTACGTCCCGGGCAGCCAGACGCTCGCCGGTGTGCCCGAGACGACGTGGAGCCCACCCGATTGCGCTAGACTGCGGCGTGGACGATGCTATGTGTCGATGGCTTGGAGCGCGGCTCGTAGGGTAACGCCGAGGCGATCGTCACATCCCGACAAGGAGGTCGTGTCATGGCATTACAAGGTGGATGCTACTGCGGTGCGGTTCGTTACAAGGCGGAGGGCGATCCCCTCTTCAAAGGCCAGTGCCATTGCCGGGAGTGCCAGTACATTTCGGGCGGACACCCCAATGTCGTCATGGCCATGGCTGAGCCCGGCTTCACCTACACCAAAGGTACGCCGAAGCAGTTCCGCCGCAGCGACCTCGCAGATCCGGTGACGCGCGAGTTCTGCGCCGAATGCGGCACACACATCTTGGCCAAGAGTCCGCGTATGCCCGGTGTCTTGATCCTCAAGGTGGGGACGCTCGACGATCCAAGCGTCTACGGTGGACCCGAGATGGTGATCTTCACCATCGACAAGCAGGGCTTCCACCACGTTCCGGAGGGCGTGCCCGCCTTCGAGCGCACACCTGGTTGAGGTCCAGCTGCCTGCCGGCATGCCACTGAGGGGCCGGCACTGGCCGACTTGCGGCGTCTGATGTCAACGCCCGATTTCACGCGACGCGAATTCATCGCCACGACGCTGGCCACCGGTTTCGCGCTGGCGGTGCAGCCCGTGTCGGCGCAGACGGTGACGACGGATAGCAACGGCCTGATCGCCGGTGACGTGAAGATCCCCGCTTCCGACGGCCAGATTCCCGCGTACCGCGCCCTGCCCCAGTCCCGAGCATCCAACCACCCGCCTCCCGTGGTGCTGGTGGTGCACGAGATCTTCGGTGTGCACGAGCACATCAAGGATATCTGCCGGCGCCTGGCAAAGCTTGGCTACCTGGCCATCGCGCCCGAGCTGTTTGCCCGGCAGGGAGATGTGTCGAAGCTCTCCAGCATCCAGCAGATCCTCCCGGTCGTCGCCAAAGTTCCCGATGCGCAGGTCATGGCGGATCTCGACGCGACAGCGGCGTGGGCGAAGCAATCCGGTGAGGGCAACACGCAGGCGCTCGGCATCAGCGGCTTCTGCTGGGGCGGACGAATCGTGTGGTTGTATGCAGCGCACAGTCCGCAGCTCAAGGCGGGTGTGGCCTGGTACGGGCGACTGGTCGGACCGACCGACGCCCTACATCCGCAGAACCCGCTCGAGGTAGCCGGCGCGCTGCACGCGCCGGTGCTTGGCCTCTACGGTGGTGCGGACACTGGCATTCCCGGCGAGAGCATCGAGCGGATGCGCCAGGCACTCAAGGCTGCCAACCCAGCTTCGGAAATCGTCCTCTATCCCGACGCCCCGCACGGCTTCAATGCCGACTACCGCGACAGCTACCGCAAAGAGCCGGCGACCGACGGCTGGCGGCGGATGACGGAGTGGTTCAAGTCACACGGCGCGGCATAGCCGCGTCGGAGCGATCTCCTTGCGATCCGTGTTCGGCCCCTCGGCTTCGTCGAGCCTGAGCGATTCTCCCAACGTCCCACGGCGGGCGGCAAGCCGAACTCTGGTGGTGCTGCCCCTGCTCTTGATCGTGGCGACGCTCGTCGCCTACCAACCGATCTGGCATGCCGGATTCATCTGGGACGATGACTACCATGTGACCCGAAATTCGACATTGCACGATCTCGACGGATTGTGGCGGATCTGGTTCGAGGTGGGTGCCGTCCCGCAATACTATCCACTGGTGCACACCGTCTTCTGGGTGGAATACCAGCTATGGGGCGTGCAGCCGATGGGCTATCACGTCGTCAACGTGGTGCTGCACGCGCTGGCGGCACTGCTCCTGGCACGGGTGCTTCGGCGCTTGCGCATTCCCGGAGCTTGGCTGGCGGCATTCATTTTCGCGCTGCACCCGGTTGGCGTCGAATCGGTGGCGTGGGTGACGGAGCTGAAGAATGTGCTGTCGGCCGTCTTCTATCTCGCGTCGGCGCTCACGTACCTGCGGTTCACGGAACTGCGTGATGCCGGCATGTCGAATCGGCGCCACTGGGCCTGGTATGCCACCGCGTTGGTGTGGTTCGCCGCCGCTCTCTTGAGCAAGACCGTGACGTGTTCCTTGCCGGCGGCGTTGCTCCTGATGCGGTGGTGGCAAACGGGCCGGGTGCGCGCCGTGGATATTCTGCCGACCGTGCCGTTCATCATCCTCGGTGCGGGTTTGGGGCTGCACACCGCGTTCATCGAAAGTTACCACGTCCACGCGCAAGGTCCGCAATGGTCCTTGACCCTGGTGCAACGCTGTCTGGTTGCGGGTCGCGCCGTGTGGTTCTATGCGTGCAAGCTCATCTGGCCGGCGCATCTGACGTTCATCTATCCGCGTTGGAGCGTGAGCCCGGCGGTATGGTGGCAGTGGGTGTTCCCCTTCGCGTCGCTGGGAGTGGTACTGACGCTCTGGCTGGGACGTCGACGCATCGGGCGTGGGCCGTTGACGGGCGTGCTGTATTTTGCGGGGACCCTCGGGCCGGCACTCGGCTTCGTCAACGTATACCCGATGCGGTACTCGTTCGTGGCCGACCATTTTCAATATCTGGCCAGCATCGGTCTGATCACGTTGGTGGCGGCGGGCGTGAGCACTCGGCTGGGTGCGTTCAAGACACGCCGGCCGTTTCTGGAACTCACGCTCTGTGGAACGGTCTTGTGCGCACTCGGTGTCTTGACGTGGCGGCAAACCTGGATGTACGCCGACGTGGAGACCCTCTGGCGAACGACCATTGCCAGGAATCCCGGTTGCTCGATGGCCTACAACAACCTCGGGCATCTATTGCTTCGACGAGGGCAAGCGGATGAGGCGCTGGTGCACTTCCAGAAAGCCATCGACAGCGATCCGGACAATGCCGAGGCCCACGAGAGCCTCGGCACCGTCCTTCTCAAGCGGGGACGGGTGGACGAGGCGATGAGTCAGCTCCAACAGGCGGTAGCCATCCAGCCCGCGCATTCGGAGCCGCACTACAATCTCGGCAACATCCTTCTTCAAAAGGGCCGCGTCGATGAAGCGATCGCGGAATTCGAAAAAGCGTTGGACTGGCAGCCGGACTATCTTGTCGCCCACAACAGCCTCGGCGTTGCGTACCTGCGTAAGGGGCAAGCGCATCAAGCCGCTGCGCATTTTCAAGTCGCGGCGAATCTTGACCCCAATGCGATCAGCATACGCAGCAATCTCGGCGCGGCACTTCTCCAAGACGGGCGAATGGACGAAGCCATCGCGCAGTTTCAACGCGCACTGAAGATTCGCCCCGGTTTCGCCGAGGCGTACGGTAACCTGCGCTACGCCGCGTGGGTGCTGGCGACCTCGCCCGACGCGGCAGTGCGCAATGGTCGTAAAGCCGTCGAGCTCGCCCAACAGGCGAATCAGTTCGCCGGCGGCCAGAATCCGGTGTTCATCGCCACGCTAGCGGCTGCGTATGCCGAAGCCGGGCAATTCCCCGAAGCGGTAGCGGCAACGCAACGCGCCTTGCAACTGGCGGTGAGTCAAGACAACACGGCACTGGTTCACACCCTGCAAACGCAACTCGCATTGCATCAGAGCGGACGCCCGTATCGCGAGGCGCCCGGCGCGGCCCCGCAGGTGCCGCGGTAGGACCAAGGTAAGGAGACGGGGCCCCGCACCGCCGCCTTCAGTCGATCGCGCCAATGTACGGCAGATGCCGATAGCGCTCGGCGTAGTCGATGCCGTATCCGACGACGAAATGGTCTGCCACCGTGAAGCCGACGACATCGAGCTGCAGGCCGGTCTGGCGGCGCGCCGGCTTGTCGACGAGTGCGCATGTACGCACCGGCGAAGCGCCCGCCTCCTCCAGCAACGCCTTGCCGTAGACCAGGGAGAGACCCGTGTCGGCGATGTCGTCGACCAGCACAACCGGACGGTCCACGACCTCTCGAGGGCTTGCCGAAGGCCGAGCGCTCGACGTGGGGAGGCGGCGAGCGCAGTGGCTGAAGCGGGACATTTCGGCAATTCGGGACGGCATCGGTGAGGGCCTGCCGCGCCGCACCGCGAGGCGGCGCACGAACCTCGTATAGACAGCTTCAAGTTTGCCTTGTGGCCACCAACGATGGCATAGGAACCCGCTGGGGGATCCACATGAGCCAACGAACGACGCTCAGGCACGCGTTGGCGGCGGGTTGTGCTGTGGTCGTCACAACCTTGGCGGCTGCGGCGGCCAACGCGCAAGGCTTCTACTCGCGTGGCGACGCGGTCTGCAATCTACACTTGGCGGCCGCCGATGTCGTCGCCGAGGTGCAGGCGCTCGGCGGCGCCAGCGTCTGCCACAACGACGACTGTGATCGCGACGGCAGCCTGACCGCGGCCGACGTGAGCTGCGCCGCCACGTGTCTGTTCGGGCAGTGTTCGATTCCGGCGCACGCGCCACAGGTCACGACCGTGACTGCCGAGACAGCCGCCGGCATTGCGCCGTTGTCAGGTATCCGGATCGTGGGCGCCAACTTCGGGTCCGCCGATCACGTCAAGCGAGTCACGATCGGCGGCCGCGAGGCCCAGGTCGCCTCATTTGATGCGTCGACGGGGACGTTGGAGGTCGTCGTGCCTGCTGGCCTAGCCCCTGGGTCGGCGGATGTCGTCGTGTTCGATGGAGATCTGCGCGGGCCTTCCGCGTCGATCACGATTGCCGCGCCCGTGCCGAGCGGCAACCAGGACACGTTCGATGGCACGCTGGCTCTCAGCGATACCGCCACCGCATTGCTGCTGGCGCTTGATCTTGAAGACGCCTACAGCGCTGAGGATGCCGCCGCGCTGCGCGAGCAGTTGCAGCACTTCCGCACCGCCCTGGCGGCCGCGCGCGCCGCCCTGGCGGCCGACCCCAACTATACCGCCGACGTGCGCGCCCGATTCGATGCGGCGTTCGACGGCTCCGGAACGGCGGGGCAACTGCGGCAGCTCATCGCCGATATCGAGGACCTTCTTGGGGCGCCGGCGAGCCGCTGGAGGCCGGCTGCGGGGCCGATCGCCACCGTCGCCATAGCCGTCTCTCGCTTCGCAGCCACCCAGGCACTGCTTGCGGCGGAAGCGGGTAGTACGGCGCCACTGGTCGCCGTCCCGGCAGCAGCCGCTGCCGCCTTCACGCTGCCGGCGGTGATCGCCATCGCGACCGCCGCCGCGCTCCTCGCCGGCGGCGCCTATCTCGCCGGCCAGAATTCGCGCGCGCCCGAATTCTTCTCGATCATCTTTCAAGACGGAAACGGCCGCAGCCGCCTCAAACCCACCGCGGGAGGGGTGGTCCACGTCGCGGGCAGGAACTTCCTGCCATCGGCGGATGTCGTGGTGACAACCGCCTACGGCGAGTTCACCGCCCAGCGCCTCGAACTGACCGACGAGACCATCGCGGCGCAACTGCCAACCGACACCGGATTGTGCGGCTCGGCGAGTATCGCGGTGGCGAAGTCACTCGGGGTTCGCGGGCAACCATACAACACACAGATTCAACCCATCCTCAACGAAGTCCGACCGTCGCCGCCCGATGTCGCGAATCCAGGAGATGAAGTCGATTTGGTGGTGCGCGGCGCGGCACCCTGCGAAGCGGTAGTGGCGTACAAGGGCCCGGTGTCCCTCGATGACGAGGAGACCGCAGTCGAACAACTCCCGTTGGCGACATTGCTGACAACCAGCCTGCCGGTGTTTCCCCCAGGCAACTACACCGCGCGCGTCAAAGTCCAGGATGTCGCGAGCGACGAGGAGCTGCCATTGCAGGTCGGCAACCCGATTACGGGCTTGCATGTCTCGTGCACGGCCAGCGAGTTGGCGGTTCCCCCTGGAGCGCCATCGACCGCGATGTGCTCGGCGGACGTCGAACCGAAGGGAGAGGTCGCGCCGATCCAGAGCAAGTTTGTCTGGAGCTCCGACAGCGGCAGTGTCGCCGTCACGAACAGCGACTCGACTGATGCCAGCGTTACACGGACGACCACCATCACGGCAAGGAAGGTCGGTGCCGCCAAAATCCACGCCGCCGTGAACTTCGGAAGCCAAACGCTCGGGCAGAGCAAGATGGACGTTGACGTCACGGTGGTCGACAAAACGCCGCCGACGCTCTCGCTATCAAGCACCGCCAGCGGAACGGTCATGCCCGGCGGCTCGATCGACGTCATGGTCACGGCCGCGGACAACGTCGGGTTGGGGACCGTCAGCCTCAAGGCGACCGGTGATGCCGTCAGCAACCCCGACCAGGACACACTCGAATGTCTCGGTTCCAAGACGTGCTCGCCGTCGTTCACCGTCAATCTGAAAAGTATGGACTTCATGCAGCACACCGTCTCAATCCATGCCGAGACGATCGATGCGGGTCTCAATAAGGCGTCTTCCAACACGCTCACCTTCATGATTGCGACCGACACCACCTGCCCGAGCGTCAGCATCGACAGCCCGCCGGCCGGCGGCGCGGTCAACGCCGGAAGCACCGTGCCAGTGATGGCCACCGCCACGGACAACGCACCAAACGACACGGGCGTGAAGCTGTTCGTGTACAGTGCGACGGGTGATGCCCTGGTCGCGCCGGTGTCACAAACCCTGCCACTTCCCAGCGCGCTGCCCACCGCGCACTTGAATTTTGTCTTCACCGTCAAGAACGCCGCGGATCTCGCCAACGTGATGGACAAGACGATCACGGTCGGCGTCGCCGCCGCCGACAATGCGATGCCACCGAATCAGTGCGACCCGCAGACGATTACCTTGTCGGTCCTCGGCACGCTGGACAAGTGTCAGGGCAGCATCACGACGGACAATCCTGCCGACTACGACGGCAACCCGTTCACGATCACCGTCGCACTCACGGGAGACGCCGTCGCCAAAGTCGTGAAGGTGACCAGCGTCAACCCCGGCGGCCAGTTCGATCTCGATCCCGAAGGCACCGGCGTTTACACCGTCACCCTGTTCTATCAAGGCGACGGCTCGTTCACGCTGACGTTCATGGCGTTGGACGCGGATGGCAACACGTTGTGCGCGGGCTCCATCGAGCTCGAGGCGCTCGGGCCCGAGCTGGGCTCCGAAACCGCCAGCCGAACATCCTTGATGTCACCGGTTGCGGCCGGCGCAACGACGGCGCGGTGAGAGCCGGAGTCGATGGTGCAGGGTGCGCGGTGTGCTGCGCGGCTCCTCGCCGCCCTCGTCCTGCTGGCGCTGTGCGCGCCGCGGGCTGGGTGGAGCAGCGCGTTTTGCGATTGCTGTTGCAGCGCCGCTGCGGGCACCATCGCTCCGTGCCGCGGCTGCGATGTCGATGGCAGCGGCACGGTCACGCATGATGAGGTGACCCTCCTGGGCTGCGCAAACAATCCGATCTGCGCGGCGGCCTTTCCGACACCAACACCTCCCTCGACTCCCACCATGCCGGCCTGCGTTGGTGACTGCCACGGCAACGGTACGGTCACGGTCGACGATGTGTTGACGATGGTAAATGTCGCGGCCGGCGCGCTCAACGTGCTGGCCTGCCAGGCGGGCGATGCGGACGCTGATGGCACCATCACCATCGATGAGATCCTGACCGCCGTCGGCAGTGCCGAGCGGGGATGTCTGGAGTCCACGCCGACGGCAACCGTCATCGCCACGACCTCACCACCAGCTACCCTGACCGCGGTACCGACGGACACGCCGCCGCCCGCGACTGCAACAGACACGACGACCGTGCCGCCGTCGGCAACGCCATCGCTCAGTCGCAGTGCCACACTGACGGCTACGGTGCCGGTAACGGTCGCGGCAAGTGTGACACCGACAGTGAGCGCCACGCCAGCGCCCACCTGCGCCTCCGTCGCTGAATCGGCGGCAGGTGGCGCCGCAATCGTCGCCAATGGCATGGCGGTCATACCGTCGGTGATCACGGCGATCGTCAGTGGGGTGCAGTTTGGCAACAGTGCGGCGCTGGGTGCCGCTCAAGGCAGCGGCTCCTGCCCGCAAGGTGGCACGGCAAGCCGCACCGGGAGCATCCCTGGCACCATGATGATCAGTCTGGCCGATTGCATGCTGGCCACCAGTGACGGTGTGCTGGTCCTGAACGGCACGGCCACGCTGAGCGGCTTTCTGACAATCAGTCTGACCGCGAATGTGCAGGCGAACATCCAAGACCCAAGCCGCACCATGACCCGTCTCACCACCAGCGCCAACCTCATCGGCACGATCAATCCGACGCCGGGAGGGAAGTGCTACGTGACGGCAGCCAGCCTACAGCTCAGCAGCGGCACGGTGAGCAGCCAGGCGGCCAACGGTGGTCAGGTGAGCGTGAGCTTCAACAACAACGCCAGCGTCGCCATGTCGGTCGCCATGTTCAATCAGGATTGTGTGCCGGTGGACTACTGGTT
>Ga0335082_10000253_pt1 | contig 54379 bp, 47 predicted proteins | sample Lox_Sample_41_FD_206718 | JGI IMG/M metagenome (GOLD analysis project Ga0335082, IMG submission 206718) | Soil microbial communities from Loxahatchee National Wildlife Refuge, Florida, United States - Lox_Sample_4.1 | ecosystem: Environmental > Terrestrial > Soil > Wetlands | place: USA... | reverse complement strand
GTCGAGGAGATCTCGCTCGACGGAACCCGATTTCGCCTGACCACACCGTTGCGGGCGGCGGCTCTCTGGACGCCTCTGGCCGGAGCACACCAGGCCTGGAACGCGGCGCTCGCCGTGCGCTCGGCCGAGCTACTGGCGGAGGACGAGCCGCGACTCGGCAGGGCGTCTGACGCGGCCGAGGGGCTGGCGCGCGTGCGATGGCCGGGTCGGCTCGAGGGGCGAGGGGCAGGCGGCCGACTCGTGCTGCTCGATGGCTGCCACAATCCGGATGGGGCGCAGGCGCTGGCGCGGTTTCTGACGGCGTCCGGGCTCGGCGGCCGATGTCACCTCGTCTTCGGGGCCATGGCGGACAAGGACATCGAGTCGATCGCGGCGCGTCTGTTCCCCGTGGCCGCGAGCGTTCACTTGGCGTCGGCGGCATCGCCTCGGGCGGCCGGGGGCGAGGAGCTCGTGCGCCGCGTGGCGGCGTTCGCCCCGGGGGCGACCTCCTCGGCAGGCGCGGCCGCCGCCCTCGAACGGGCCCTCGCTCTTCCGGGATCCGACCCTATAATCGTCGCCGGCTCGCTCTATCTCGTCGGCGAGGCGCGAGCCTGGCTGCTCGCCAAGGAACGCGGCACCGCATGACGACCGTTTCGTCCCCTCTCACCCGCGAGCTCTTCGAGAGGCTCGAAGAGGAACGGCTGGCTCTTTTCGCCTCCAAGAGCGGACGGGCCCGCCGGCGACGCGGGCCGGTGGACGCGGCGGAGGGAGACATCCGGACCGCCTACGTGCGCGATCGAGACCGAATCATCCACTCCCGGGCCTTCCGGCGGCTCAAGCACAAGACGCAGGTCTTCATCCCGTACGAAGGCGACCACTTCCGGACCCGCTTGACCCACACCATCGAGGTGTCGCAGATCGCGCGCAGCGCGGCGCGCGCGCTCGGCCTGAACGAGGATCTCACCGAGGCGATTGCGCTGGGGCACGATCTCGGCCACACTCCCTTCGGCCACTCCGGGGAGAGCGTTCTCGATCGGCTGCTGCGCGAGAGCCACCCGGCGGCAGGCGGCTTCAAGCACAACTTCCAGTCCGTTCGGGTCGTGGACCGACTCGAGAAGCGTTACGACGAGCCGGGGCTGAACCTGACCGACGACACCCGCGAGGGAATCCTGAAGCACACGAGCTGGACCGCTTCCTTTCCGTTCCCGCTGGACGACCGCGAAGGCCTGGCCCTCGAGTCTGGCGGCTCTCTCGAGGCGCAACTGGTGAACTGGTCCGACGAGATCGCCCAGCAGACGCACGATCTGGAGGATGGCCTTCCGCTTGCCGAAGGAGAGGCGATCGAGAGTCTCGAGATTTCGCGCTTCGTGCGCGGCTCGCGTCCGTCCGGACGCGACCGCGCCTCGCGGCGCGCCTCGTTGATTCGGGGGATGATCGCGGCCCTCACGTCGGACTTGATCGAGGCTTCCCGCGCACGCGTCGAGCGATGGGCCGAGGGCAGCCGCGTGAGAACCTCGGACGAGTTCTACGCGCGCCGGCCGAGCCTGCCGGGCGATCTGGTCGGCTTCTCGGAGACGGGAAAGCGCTGGTACCGGGAGCTGAAGGACTTCGTGTACCGCCACATCATTCACTCCTTCCCGATCTCGAGGCACGACGGCCATGCCCGGCTCGTGATCGCGGCGCTCTACTCCGCGTATCGGGACAACCCTCGTCTCCTACCGGACGACGTTCTGACGGGGATCTCGGAGGCGCTCGGCATTCGCTACCTCCGCGAAGTGCCGCTCCGGGAGTTGGAGGAGGAGTTCGCCGCGCGGTACCGTCCCCGTCCGGAGTTCTACCGGGCCATCGCGGACCATATCGCGGGGATGACCGACAGCTATTGTGACAAGGAGTACCGGGAAATCGTCATCGGATGATTCCAGAGACGGTAGACTCTCCCCACCATGAGCAAGACCGAGACCCTCCCGCCTCCTCTGGCATTTCTGGACCGTGACATCGCCGCCGTGGATCCGGAGGTGGCGCACTGGATCCGGGAGGAGGAACGCCGCCAGAACCAGAACCTCGAGCTGATCGCCTCGGAGAACTGGGTCTCCCGCGCCGTCCGGCAGGCGCAGGGCTCGGTGCTGACGAACAAGTACGCGGAAGGGTATCCCGGCAAGCGCTACTACGGCGGCTGCGAGTTCGTCGACGAAGTGGAGCGGCTGGCGATCGATCGAGCGAAATCGCTGTTCGGCGCCGAGCACGCCAACGTTCAGCCGCACTCGGGCTCCCAGGCCAACATGGCCGTCTACCTGACGGCGCTCCAGCCGGGCGATACGATCCTCGGAATGGATCTTTCCCATGGCGGCCACTTGACCCACGGCCACCCGCTGTCCTTCTCGGGGCGCGAGTACAAGGTCGTGGCCTACGGCGTGAGCCGCGAGGACGAGCGGATCGACTACGACCAGCTCGCCGCCCTCGCGCGCGAGCATCGCCCGAAGATGATCATTGCGGGGGCCTCTGCCTACCCGCGTGAGCTCGACTACGCGCGCTTCGCCGCGGTGGCCGAAGAAGTCGGCGCGGCCCTCATGGTCGACGTCGCCCACGTGGCGGGATTGATCATCGCTGGCCTGCACGCTTCGCCCGTACCCCACGCCCCGTTCGTGACGACGACCACGCACAAGACCCTCCGGGGGCCGCGAGGAGGCATGATCCTGTGCCGCGCCGATCGCGCCAAGGAGATCGACCGCAATGTCTTCCCGGGCGTGCAGGGAGGCCCGCTCGAGCACGTGATCGCCGCCAAGGCGGTGGCGCTCGCCGAGGCGGGCACGCCGGAGTTCCGCGACTATCAGCGGCGTGTCATCGAGAACGCGAAGGCGCTGGCGGCGGCCCTCTCGGCCCGCGGCTTTCGACTGGTCTCGGGCGGCACCGACACCCACCTGATGCTGATGGACGTCGGGGCGCGCGGTCTGTCGGGCAAGGTGGCGGAGAAGGCTCTGGACGCGGTCGGGCTGACCGTCAACAAGAACACGATCCCGTTTGACCCGAAGCCTCCCCTGGTCGCCTCGGGAATCCGCATCGGCACACCCGCAGTGACCACGCGCGGCATGGGCGTGCTGGAAATGGAATCGATCGCGGACGCCATTGCGCGTGTGCTGGAAGCGCCCGAGGACGAGTCGGTGCGGTCCGAGGTTCGCGGGCGCGTCCGAGAGCTCTGCGAAGGGTTCCCGCTGGTGGCATGAGGGCGCGTCGGGCACTGGTTCTTCTCGCCGACGCGTTCCTGATCCTTCTTCTCCTCGCCGCTCCGAACCGCCCTCGGGAGCTCGCGCGGCGGATCCGGTTGCTTTCCCACGACGCGGCCCGGGATCCTGCGCTGCGCCGCCTCGACGGCTCTTCGGCCGCATTCGACCGCCGCTATTTCTTCTTCCTGGAGTCGGCGCGACGCCGGGTCCCGCCGACCGCGACCGGCGTTGCCGTCTGGATGCCGTCGCCGAGCGAGGCGGCGCGCAACCTCGCGGCGTACCAGTTCGCCCCGCTTCCGGCGCTGCTGCGGCCCCGCGAGCTGCCGTCGGGGTGGGTGCTGGCCGTCTACGGCCCCGAGCGTCCGGAGGGTTGGCGGGAGATCGCTCGGGTATCCGACGGCGCGCTCTTCACGCGCGAGCCGTGACGGGCCTTCCGGCAGGCCTTGCCGCTGTCGCCGGGGTGCTGCTGCTCGCCGGCGCCGCGGGCACGGTGGCTACCGGCGCGCTCTTTGGGCGCGCGGGCGCGGACCCTCTCGAGCGCCTCGCCTGGGGCTTTGCCGCCGGCCTCGCGCTGCTGGCAGGCTACGTTCCGATCTCCCTGACGCTCGGCGCGAGACCCGGCGCCATCGCGCTTTTCGTGTTGACCGCACTGGTGATCGGGATGGCGGTCCTCTTCCGTCTCCCGGCGCTTCGCATCCCGGCGCCGGCGCACGAGCGAGGAAGCGGTGCCTCCCGTCTCGTCCGACTCCTGTTCCTCGTTCCGCTCTCGCTCGGCATCCTTCTGTACCTCTTGCGCGCGCTGACGGAGCCGATGTGGGCCACGGACTTTCTCGCGATCTGGGGCTGGAAGGGGAAAACGATCTTCGGGGCGGGCCTTCTGCCCGCCTGGACCTGGCGTTTGCCGGAATTCTCCTTTACACACCCGGAGTATCCGCTCGGGCTGCCGTTTCTCTACGCGGGGATCTCGTTCGTTCTGGAGCGCTGGGACGACCACGCGATGGCGCTGCTGTTCCCGGCCCTGCAGGTCGCGACACTGCTGCTGGTCGCGGGATGGCTGCGCCGGCGGGGGGCGCCCCCGCCGGTCCCGCTGGCGGCTGCCGCGACGCTCTCGGGTTTCGAGCCGCTCTACGCAGCCTTCACGACGGGAATGGCGGAGGTGCCTCTTTCCTTTTGCGTCCTCCTCGTTGGTACCGCACTGGTCGACGCGCTCGAAGAGGAGGCCGGCGGTTCGCGCCGCCTGGCCATGGCCGCTGCCGGCGCGGCGGCCCTCAAGAACGAAGGGATCTTCGTTGCCGCCGTCGCGGGCGTCCTGGCGGTCGCGGCGGGCGGGCGGCCCGGCCGTGTCCGGTGGCGAGCCGCGGCCGCGGCGCTTCTACCGGCGGTCGCCGTCTTGGCCGCGCACCGCGTGGGTCGGGGGAGCCTGCCGCTGCGCGATTTCCGATTCGGCCTGCTCCTGGAGCCCGGCTTTCCGTCACGGCTCGGGCTGGGCCTGCGGACGATACTCGCCGAGGTGCTCATTCCCGCCGCGCCCGGTCTGATCGCCTTCGGAGTTCTTCTGCTGTCGGGCCGCCGATCGACTGCCGGCGACCGGCTCCTCGCCCTGACGGCGATTCCGCTCTCGGCCTACGCGCTCCTGCCGGCCTTCTGCGTCTTTGGCCCCGACTGGCTGGCCCGCACGGCCTTCGCCCGGACCGCGGCGGCGCTGGCCCCCCTGGCGGCGGCCGGCGTGGCATTGCGTCTGGCGCCACTATTGGAAGAGATGCGGGATACGGGATACGAGATACGAGAAGAGATGCGCGATACGGGATACGGGATACGAGATTCGTGATGGCGGATTTCGAATCTCGAGTTTCGAATTTTCCTAGCCCGCATCCCGCATCCCGCATCCCGCATCCCGTATCCCGCATCCGCCCTCACGTCTTGCGATGGATCCACCGGATACGCAAGAGATCCCGCAGCGTGACCACGGCATCGCGCACGACGGACACCCGGGAGTCGGGTGAGTTGAACCAGAGAACGGGGACTTCGGCAATCGAAACCCCTGCCCGGCGCGCGAGGAAGAGGATCTCCATGTCGTAGGCGAAGCGGTCGATTCGAGCGTCCGCGAAGAGGCGCCGAGCGACGTCGCCGCGGAAGAGCTTGAAACCGCACTGGGTATCCCGAATTCCGGGTACGGCCAAGATCCGGACCAACACGTTGCCGGACCGTCCCAATAGCTGTCGGTAAAAGGGTTGACTCCGACGCACGAGATCCCGCTGAAGAGCCCGAGAGCCGATCGCGACCGGGTGCCTCGGCAATCGCTCTGCGAGCTTGACCCATTCCGAGAGGGGTGTGGAGAGGTCCACGTCGGAGATCAGGATGGGATCTCCCGACGCGGCCATCACACCCGTTCGGATGGCCGCGCCCTTCCCGCGGTTTCGTTCGTGCCGCAGGACTTGAATGGGGAGCCCGGCGTCCCGGGCGACGCGCTCGGCGAGGCCGCGCGTGCCGTCGGTGGAGCCGTCGTCCACCAGAATGACCTCCCAGTCCCATCCGCCCGGCCGGCTGCGCCGCCAATCGGACACGGCCCGGAGACAGGCCTCGATTCGGTTGTGCTCGTTGTAGGCGGGCAGGACGAGTGTCGCCCGGTGAGCCTGGCCGCTCAAGGAACCGCCGGCCCCTTGGTGGCCTCGTAGACGAACTGGTATCCGAAGAGAGTCGGGAAAAACTGCGCGCTCCGGCGCGCGAACGAGCGAACCGCTCCCCTCCAGGGCGGTCGGGCGAGCGCGGGCAGGGCGAGCTCGTACGGCATGGCGGTCGGCTCCGCCGCGGCGACCCGGAACCCCGCCTGCTCGAGCAACTCCCTGCCGGTCGAGCGCGTGAAGAAACGCAGGTGCGTTCGATCGAGAATTCCGCGCTCGGCGTAGCGGAAGCGCCCGCCGAGCAGGGCCGCGCGGACGGAGAGGTTGGCCACGTTGGGAAGGGAGACGAGGAGGATGCCTCCGGGGGCGAGCCAGGCGGAGATCCTCTCGAGCAGCCGCTCGGGCACGGGCAGGTGCTCGAGGATGTCGGCGCAGACCACGACGTCGAAGGGTTGCGCCCAGGGTCCCGCTGAGAGCGCGTCTGCCGACAGCCAGTCGTCATATCCCTGTCTCGCCGCGGGCAGCACGGCCGGGTCCGGCTCGACGCCGGCCAGGTAGGAGCAGTGGTCGCGGACGGCGCGGCCGAGGTGGCCGCCCGCGGCACCCAGGTCGAGTAGGCGACGCCCCGCGGGGAGCGCCCGGATCCGGCGCCGCAGAACGTCATGCGAGGAGGCCGGAATCTCCTTCCAGACGTATTTTTCGGGAAGGCCCAAGGTCTAGATCCCGAACTTCTGGGCAATCGGGTAGCGTCGCCCTTCGCCGAAGGCCTTCCCGGTGACCTTGGGCCCGGGGGGCATCTGGCGGCGCTTGTACTCGTTGCGGGCGATTCGGTGGGCGATCTGGCGCGCGACGGAGGCAGGCGCGCCGGTCCGGCGCGCGGCCTCGTCGTACGGAAGGGATCGGTCGACCATCGCCTCGATCAGCGGATCGAGCTGCGAGTAGGGAGGCAGCGAGTCCGTGTCCTTTTGGTTCGGCGCAAGCTCGGCGCTCGGCTCCTTATCGATGGTGGCTTGCGGGATGAGCTCCTCGTCGCGGTTGATCTCCTGCGCCAGGGCGTAGACGAGGGTCTTGGGCACGTCGGAGAGAAGGGCATAACCGCCGGCCATGTCGCCGTAGAGCGTGCAGTAGCCCACGGCGATCTCCGACTTGTTGCCGGTCGAGAGCAGGAGATGTCCCTGGCGGTTGGATAGCGCCATGAGAATCGCGCCGCGAATACGCGCCTGCAGGTTTTCCTCCGTCGTGGTGCGCTCGATTGCGCCGAGAGCCGGGCAGAGCGTGCCCCGGTAGGCCTCGAGCACGGGGCCGATGGGGATTTCGAGAAGTCGGATACCCAGGCGGCGGGCGAGATCCTGCGCGTCGGTGACGCTTCCTGGAGAGGAATAGGGACCCGGCATGGCGACACCGGTGACCCGGTCGGGACCGAGCGCTTCGACGGCGAGGGCGGCCGTGACGGCCGAATCGATGCCCCCCGAGAGTCCGAGCACGACGCTCTGGAAGCCGCACTTGCCGGCATAGTCGGCGAGAGCGAGGACCAGGGCCTTCCGGATCCGGGCCGGGTCGGACTCCCGCGCGGCGATCGAGGCCCGTCCTCCGGGCAGCTCGATCATCCAGAAGTCCTCCTCGAACGAGCGTCCGCGCGCGACGACCCGGCCGCCGACGTCGAGCGCCATCGAGCCGCCGTCGAAGACGAGGCTGTCGTTGCCGCCCACCAGGTTGCACGACACGAGCGGCACGCCGGTGCGGCGCGCGATCTGGCCCATGAAGCGTTCCCGCAGCCGCTCCTTGCCGAGCGAATAAGGGGAGGCCGAGAGATTGGCGTGAAGGTCCAGGGAGAGCGGCGGCAGCTCCGACACCGGGTCGGTCGGATAGAGCGGCCGCTTCCAGAACGTCTTGTCGTTCCAAATGTCCTCGCAGATTGTCACGCCGACGCGACGGCCGGCGACCGTCAGGACGAGGGGACGCGTGCCTGGCTCGAAGTAGCGCCCCTCGTCGAAAACGTCGTAGGTGGGCAAGAGCCGCTTGCGATACAAGGCGACCGGGCGTCCACGACGAGCCGCCACGGCCACGTTGAAGACCGTGCGCCCGGTCCTCGCGGGGTTGTGCGCCAACGAACCGTAGAGCCAGACGGAGGGGCCCGTGCCGCGCGCGATTCTCCGCGCGGCTTTCTCGGCGTCCGCGACGAACGTCCGCCGCTCGACGAGGTCCCGCGGCGGGTAGCCGCACACCGCGAGCTCCGGGAAGAGGACGAGCTGCGCGCCTTGCTTCTCGGCCCGCCGTCCGGCCGCCAGGATCTTTTCGGCGTTTCCCGCGAAGTCGCCGACGGTGGTGTCGATTTGGGCGACCGCGATCTTGAGTGAGCGAGTCAAGAATCAGAGTTTAGAGTCGCGGGTGGCCGCCGTCCAGCGCTCGAGTCCAACGGGGGCCGCCGCCCTCAAGTCTCGGTGTCGCGGACGAGAGTCCGTCCGGAGAGGCGATCGGCCGGCGTCGGACGAAGGCGATCGCGCACCGTCATCAACACCGGCAGGCCCAATGCGGCCGCCGAGATCGCGGTGCCGACCCAGCGTCGGCCCGCCTCCCCGGGTGTGAGCCGACGGCCCGATCGCCCGGGACGTGCGGCGATCCCCGCCAAACTCATCCCGACCGTGCGGCCGAAGAGCATGAGTGGGAGAACGACGAAGAAAAACGAGAACTCGAGCCCGAAGAGAGCCGCCCACGGGAGGCCGGATAGGCGGGGGGCCCGACCGCAGACCGCGACGGCCGCCATCAGAGCGAGTGTCACGGCGAGCGACGTGCCGGCCAGGTCGGCGGCGAACGCGATCATTCGCGCCAAGAGGGGTGCGCTCTCGGGCTCCACCTCCGGGGCGGGGTCCGCAGTTTCCGAGGCAATGGGCAGTCCGAAGCCGGCGGGGGCCTGGTCCGCCCGCAGCGGGAGATCGAGGAGCGGGTCGGAGGACGGCGCGACAGCGGACTCGAACGGGCTCACGGCCGGTGAGAGAGGTGGCGCACGTAGATGCGCCCCAACAAGTCGAGATCCCCCTTCAGGTAGCGTTCGGCGAACTTGCGGTGCCGGAGAATCTCGGTGTCCTGCGGATCCAGAGCCAGCGCTTCGTCGAAGGACTCCTTCGCCTTTTGGTAGAGCCCGTTTTGAAGCTGCGTGATGCCCTGATTGGCGTAGCAGCGAAGAAGGTAGGAGCGCGCGTCCTGGTTTCCCTTGTCGGCCTGGTAGATCCGCCAGAGCACCGGAATCGCCGTCTCGTACTCCCCGTCGTTGTAGAGCTTGACGGCCGGCGTGAGCTCGGTGACGCGGTCGGAGGCCGCCGACATCGACTGTGCGAACGCCGGATCACCCTGGAACGAAGCGGCGACGACGGTGAAATCTTTCAATGCGTCGATGTAGCGCTTCTCGGCGAGCGCCTTCTCGGCGCGCGCCCGCACGGGCGTGGGGTCGCTCCCATCGCCGACTCCCGCGGCACCGCCACCCGCCACCGGCGCCGGGGCCGCTCCCGCCTGCTCCGAAGGCGACTTGGCGAGGGACTCGAGCAGCTGCCGGGCCTTCGCATAATCGGGATCGCCCGGGCGAATCCGCTTGAGCTCCGCGATCGTCTCGGGGACCTTCCCTTCCTGGAAGAGGGCAGTCGCCTTCTCCAGGGAGCCGCCCGCTTGGACGACGACGGCGGGTGCCGCAGCGCGCCGGGGCTGGCGCAATACCAGCCAAGATCCCACCGCCACCAAGGCGAGGAAGGCCGCGGCGATCAAGGCGACGCGGGGGTTGACGCCGATTGCGGCACGACCCGGCTTCTTTCCGGCGGAGGGTTCCGGGCGGGCCGGGGCGACCTCCTCCGGTTCGGGGGAGGGCTCGATCTCCGGCGGCGCGGGCTCGGGTGCCCGGTGGGACGTCAGCTCCTTCTCGATGCGGTCCAGGTAGGAGCGCGCCGTGGGCTCGCTCGCTTCGACCGACAAGACCTCGAGGAAGGCCGCTCGGGCCGCGGCGAAGTCTCCCGCCTCGAAGCGCTCGCGCCCCTTCTGAAGCAGCGCGGGCAGGCGCTCCTTGCCGCCCTCCGCCATCACCTCTCTCGTCTTCTCGATGCGCGTCACCGCTTCTACACTGTTGATGTCGATTAGGAAGATGCGGGACCAGATCTCGATGGCTCCCTCGTAGTCCCCGCGCGCCGCCGCCTCGTCCCCCTGGTGAAGCAGCAGAGCGATGTCCTTCTCTGCTTTGCCCTGGTCCTCTGCGGCGGCGCTCGGCAAGGGCGATACCGTTGCGGCGGACGGGGGCACCGCCTCGGTGGACTCGCCTTCACTCCAGAGATCCCCGGGCCCCGGAGACGCCTCGCCTCGCAGGTTCAAGGGCCCCCGGCGCGTCGCCGGGAAGTCCGGCGGCGGGAGCACCGCCGTCGACTGGCGGCCGGCTTCCAGCGAAATGGAATCGAGCGACAGCGCGTCCAGTCCGCCCGCCGGCGTTGCGCCCGCCCCGGCAGGCGGGTCGAAGGAGACGCGAGGCTCGCTCAGAGTCGTCGCGAAGTCCGCGGAGGCGGCCGGGCCGAGATCCATCGGGCCGCCGAGGCCCGGCGGCGCCGCCGGCGGCGTGGATGCCGCACCGGCTGCTACCCGGGTGCTTGCATCCGAGATCCGGCGCTCCAGAAGGGCGACGGCCGGGTGGTCGGAGTCGAGCGAGCGCATGCGATCGAGTTCACGGGCGGCGTCCGCGTGTCGCCGCGCCTCGAGCAGTGCCACCGCGCGAGACCGGGACGCATCGAACTCTCCCTGGACCTCCTTCTTGCGCCGCGCCTTCTCGAGCAGATCCGTGGCGGCGACGTTGCCGGGAAGCGACGTCAGGACCTGCTCCGCCGCGTTGATGCAGGCGTCGAAGTCGCGGGCGTTGAAGCTCTCGGCGGCTCGGACGAGCAGTTTCTCGCTCTCGCCGGCAGCGCGCTGCTGCCGGGCCGGCGTCGTCGCCACGATCGCCTCGAGCTCGATCAGGTCGACGTCGGCGGCCGGGTTCTTGGCCTTCTCGAGCAGGCGCCGCGCCGGCGAGAACCGCGGATCCATCTTCAAGATGAAGTCGCACCCGATCAGGCAGTCGTCGAGCTTACCCTCCTGGTACAGGTTCAGGGTGTGCTTGAAGGTCGACAGGATCTTGTCCCGAACCTCGCGGGGCAGGGAGGGATTGCCCGGATAAATGCCCGGATTGGTGGACGCGCCGCTCATCGGATCGCCCCGGCTCTCGCGACCCGGCGGGGAAGAGGCCCTTTCCAATTCACGATTGTCTCAATTATAAACTCTCGCCGCCATGAGAACGGTCATCGAATGCGTTCCGAACATCTCCGAGGGGCGGGATCTCGCCCGCGTGGAGGCGATTGCGGCGGCGGTGCGCACCATTCCGGGCGCCCGCCTGCTCAACGTCTCGTCGGACGCCTCCCACAACCGCAGCGTCCTGACGCTCGTGGGCGACGCCGACGCCGTTCGCGCGGCCGTTCGCGCTCTCTTCGAGGCGGCGTTGCCGCGGATCGACCTGACGCGGCATTCCGGCGAGCACCCGCGCATGGGCGCCGTGGACGTCGTGCCGTTCATCCCGATCCGCGGAGCGACGGTGGAGCAGTGCGTGGCGCTCTCCCGGGAAGTCGGGGCCGAGATTGCCGAGCGCTTCGGGGTTCCGGTCTACCTCTACGAGGACGCGGCGACGTCGGAGCGCCGCCGCAACCTGGCGGAAATCCGGAAGGGAGAGTTCGAGGGGTTTGCGGAAAAGATGAAGGGCCCGGACTGGAAGCCCGACTTCGGGCCGGACCACCCGCACCCGACAGCCGGGGTGGTCGCGGTTGGCGCGCGCTCGTTCCTGATCGCCTACAACATCAACCTCGGGACGCGGGATCTCGGCGTGGCCGACCGCATCGCCAAGGCGATTCGCCACATCGGAGGCGGCTTCCGCTACGTGAAGGCGATGGGCGTGGATCTGGCCGACCGGGGGCTCGTGCAGGTCTCGATCAACATGACGAACTACCGCAAGACCCCGCTTCACCGGGTCTTCGAGTGCGTTCGCTCGGAGGCGGAACGTTTCGGCGTGCCGATCGTGGGCTCGGAGATCGTCGGGTTGACGCCCGCGGAGGCGCTCTACATGGCGGCGGAGCACTACCTTCGGCTCGAGGGCTTCACCAGCGACCAGGTCCTCGAAACGAAGCTTCTCGAGGAGGAGGGCTAGGTCCGCGCGAACGCTCCGACCCTGCCTCCGGCCCTTCAGGGTCGCTCCACCTCGATTCCGTAGCTGCGCAGCTTCCGGTACAGGTTCGAGCGCTCCAGATCCAGCGCTTCGGCCGTGCGTGTCACGTTGCCGCGGTGGCGGCGCAGCGCCGCCAGGATGTAGCGGCGCTCGAAATCTTCGCGCGCGTCGCGCAGCGGCGCATCCGGCGCAAGGACGGCTTCCTCCCGGCGGACCTCGGCCGGCAGGTCTTCGATCCCGATCTCCTCGCCGGGCGAAAGGATCATGAGCCGCTCGATCAGGTTCTTCAACTCGCGGACGTTGCCGGGCCACCGGTAGGTCTGAAGGGCCCGGAGGGCGTCCGGGGAGAGCCGTTTGGGCCGCCGGCCGAAGCGCTGCGAGGCTTGTTCGAGGAAATGCCCGGCGAGCACGGCGATGTCCTCGGCGCGCTCGCGCAGCGCGGGCACGTCGATCGGCACGACCGCCAGGCGGAAGTACAGGTCCTCCCGGAACTTCCCGCGTTGGATCTCCTCGGCCAGGTTCTTGTTGGTTGCCGAGAGGATGCGCGTGTCCGAGGCGATCGGCCTCGTGCCCCCGACCCGAGTGAACCGGCCCTCCTGGAGGGCCCGGAGAACCTTGGCCTGCGTGCGCGCGGACATGTCTCCGATCTCGTCGAGGAAGAGGGTGGCGCCGTCGGCCTCCTCGAACTTGCCCCGGCGGTCCTCCGAGGCGCCGGTGAAGGAGCCGCGCACGTGGCCGAACAGCTCCGACTCGATCAACTCCTCGGGAATCGCCGCGCAGTTGACTTCGATGAGCGGGGAATCGGCCCGGGCCGAGAGGTGGTGGAGGGCCCGCGCCACGAGCTCCTTGCCCGTTCCATTCTCGCCGGTGATGAGGACGCGCGCGTCGGTTGGAGCCACGCGCGCAACTTCCTCCTTGAGGCGTCGCATCGGCGGCGAGTCGCCCACGAGCTCTTCGGGCTCGCTCTTGCCACGAAAGGACGCGATCTCGGCCAGGAGGCTTCGGCGCTCGATCGCCTTCTGCGCCGTCAGCAGGACGCGATCGAGCGACAGCGGCTTTTCGAGGAAGTCCTCCGCGCCGAGTCGGACGGCCCGGACGGCGGTCTCGACGCTGGCATGGCCGGAGATCATCACGACCGGCACTTCGCGAAGCCTCTCCTTTGCCGACTCGAGAATCGAGAGGCCGTCTCGGTCTCGCAGCCAGACATCCAGGAAGGCCAGGTCGAAATTCTCCTCGGTGAGCCGGCGCAGCCCTTCTTCACCGGAGGCGACCGACGTGACCTGATACCCCTCGTCCGTCAAGATTTCCGACAGAGTCTCTCGGACCCCTTTCTCGTCGTCGATGACCAGGACGCGCCGTTTCTTCACGCCGCGGGCAGCTCGATGATGAACCGCGCGCCGCGCGGCCGGTTGTCCTCGACCCGGATCGTGCCCCGGTGGTCCGCGACGATGCGGTAAACGATGGCGAGGCCGAGTCCCGTGCCCCGGCCCTTGGTCGTGAAATCGGGCAGGAAGAGCTTCTCCCGATCGCGTGCGGGCACGCCGCGGCCGGTGTCGGCGACCTCGATCGTGCAGCAACCGTCTCGGTCCGTCAGCCGCACGACGATCTCCCCGCTCTCGCCGCAGGCCTCCAGCGCGTTGTCGATCAGGTTGACGAGAACCCGCTTGATCTGGTCCGGATCGAGCACCACCGTGTCCCGCGCGAGCCGGGACTCGACACGCACGCTCACCCCCGCGCGGGCCCCCTCGAAGAGGCGAACGGCGGAGCGCGCGAGCGCCGGCAGGTCGGTCGGGTGCGGTCGCATCTGAGGCAGACGCGCGAATCGGGAGAACTCGTTGACCAGGGACTTCAAGAAGCCGACTTCCTCCACGATGATTCGCGTGCCCCGCTCGATGGTCTCCGGCAGGTCGGCCTCACCCGCCCGAAACCGGCGCAGGATCCGCTCGGCGGAGAGGCGAATCGGCGTCAAGGGATTCTTGATCTCGTGCGCCACGCGGCGGGCGACCTCGTTCCAGGCGGCGAGCTTCTGTTCGCGCGCCACGTGAGTCGTGTCTTCGACGGCGAGAACCCAGCCGCCGCGATCTCCTCCCTCCGCGCGGGACAGCGGACGGACCGAAGCCTCCAGGTGCCTTTCGCCGGGGTCCGCGGCGATGACCAGCTCGCGGGGCGAGGTGGCGGGAGCACCCGCGCGCGCCTCCTCGAGCAGAGAGACCAGGGGTGCGAGGTCTTTGCGAGCGGCCAGCGAGGCCGCGGTCACCTCGCCGTCCACGCCGAGCAGGGCGCGGGCGGCGGGATTGCAGATCGTGATCTGCCCGTCGGCATCGAAGGCGATGACACCGGTCGTGACGGACTGAAGCACGGTCGAGAAGAGGCGGCGCTCGAGCTCGAGGCGGCGGTTGGAGACCTGCAGCTCCTCGTTGGATTGCAGCAGGGCGCCCCGCGCCTCCTCGAGACCCGCGGCCATGCGGTTGAAGGACTCGACGAGCACGGCGAGCTCGTCCGTGGCGGGCACGTCGACGCGGGCCGAGAAGTCCCCGGAGCGCAGGCGGCCCGTCGAGGAGGCGAGCGCACCGATCGGCCCGGTGATGCGGCGCGCGAGCGTCAGGCCGGTCCAGATCGAGGCGAAGAGAATGGCCAGCGTGATCAGGAGAAACGTCGAGATGTTCGCCGCCTTGATCGCCGGCTTTTGCACCTCGAGCTTCTCGTACTCGCTCCAGGCTGCGGCGATCGAGTCGAGCGCGCGCGCCTCCGAGGCCGGAACCAGCGACCCCGCTACGTACACGCGATCTCCCGATCGGACGGCGGCCCGGTAACGGTGGCTGCCGTCGGGCAGGACCTCGATCTTGAAGGGCTCTTTCTGGACTCCGCTTTCCCCGAGCGTCTCGGCCGACAGCGGGGGCGGGCTTCCGTCCCGCGCGGCAGCCGCGACCCGCCGCCCCGCGCGATAGATCTCGACCGAGCTCAAGTCTCGCTCCCGGAGAAAGGATTCGAGGACCGCCGCGTCTTCCGCAGACTTGACGGGCAGCCGCGAGAGTGCGCGCCCCTCCTGGAGGTCGCGCTCCAGGATCCGCCGCTCCGCGCGATCCTGGACGGCGCGAGCCTGCCGAACGACTTCTCGAACCGGAGTCGAGAACCAGCGATCGATCGAGCTCTGGAGCAGGCCCGTGGCGGAGAAGAACACCAGCGCCACCGGAATCGCCGTCAGGCCGACGTAGGTGACCAGCAGCTTGGTCTGGAATCGAGAGCCGAGGGCCGGCCGCCGGCGGTCGAGCCAGAGCTTCAGAAGGGTGCGGCCGAGAACGAAGAGCACCGCCGCGATCAACGTCACGTTGACGTACGAAAGGACGAACAGCAGTAAGCCCCGGGTGATGGTCGCGGGCTCCATTTCGGCCGCGCGCTGTTCGAGCACCGAGACGGCGGCCCAGACCACCAGCACGGCGAGGACCAGGCCGATGATCAGCCGGTTGTCCTTCCTCCGGCGCAGGAACTCGGTGGCGATCTTCACTGGTACCGCCCCTTGCCCGCGCGCCCCCCGATGCGAACCCCGGTCATGGGGTCCTGGCCGGCCCGGCGATGACGAACTTCTTGGACTTCTTCCACGAGGTTCGATAGTCCACGGGGATGAACGCGAAGAGGTAGCCGGAATCGAACGCGGCGCGCATGTGCACGATCAGGTTGCGGTGCGGCCAGTCCGGACCGACGTGAAAGGCGAGCAGGTTCTCCTTGGAGACGAGCGATCGCTCGACGTCTGCGAAATCGGCGGTGGTCGTGCGAGAGAGCTGTTTGTCGTCGAGCGTCTCGGTCACGACGTACTCGCGCGTGACCGGGTCGAAGGTCACGGACACCTCGTAATGCCGTGAGTCGAGGAAGGAGTCGAACCAGTAGCGGAACTGGCGGTAGAGCCGGATTTCGTAGCGAATCGTCGTCTCCAGCCCTGCCTCGATCTTGCGGGCGAGCTCGGGATTGAGGGCGCCCGTCAGGTGAAATTGGAGGAACACGTCGGCGCCGCGCGTGGTGATCCGCAGCACCGTGACCTGAGGCTTCTCTTCCTCGGCCTGGACCGAGGCCGGTCCGAGCGCCAAGGAAACGCCCAGAAACACGAAGATCGCCAGGGACCGGCCCCGAGCCACGGCAAGATTTTAGGCGAGGCCGGGGAGGGAAGGGGCAGGCTACTGGCGAGCGCCGCGGCGGCGCGACTCCCGGCGCGGCGCGGCTTCCTCGGCCTGGGATGCGCTGCCAACCGACCGGAGCGCACGGGCGAACTCGATGTGCAGGGCGTGGCCCGCCTTGCGGGCGTGGATGTGTCCGGAGAGCGGCTGGCCGAGGAGGGCGAGATCGCCCAGCAGGTCCATGATCTTGTGGCGGACGAACTCGTCCCGGAACCGCAACGGACCGGAAAGGATCCCCTCGTCGTCCAGCACGACGGCGTTCTGAAGCGACCCTCCTCGGGCCAGGCCCCGCGCCCGCATGGCCTCGATCTCCCGCAGGAAGCCGAAGGTCCGGGCGGGCGCGATTCGCGCCGCGTAGTCCTCGGAGGTCGCGACCCAAGTCAGCTGCTGCTTGCCGACGGCAGGATGGGGGAAGTCGATCTCGTACGTGATGGTGAGCGAACTCCCGCCGTCCGGGGTGAAGCGGATCGAGCGATCGCCTCGCTCGACGGTGATCTCCTGCGCCGGTGCGAAGGGACGCACGGGAGCGTCCTGACGTTCGAAGCCCGCGGCGTGAAAAAGGCGGACGAAGGGGAGCGCCGAACCGTCCAGGATGGGGACTTCGGGGCCGTCGATTTCGATGATGCAGTTGTCCAGCCCTTCTCCCGCGGCGGCGGAGAGCAGGTGCTCGACGGTCCCGATGGAGACTCCCCCGGCGGCCAGCGTCGTGGCGTAATCGAACGTGCTCGCCGAAGCGAGACGAGCCGGGATCCAGGTATGGTCTCGGTCGACCCGGATGAAAAGGAGACCGGTTCCCGGGGGGGCCGGCAGGAAATGCGCCTTGGCCGGCTGACCAGAGTGGAGCCCGACGCCCTCGATGGAAACCCCAGTTCGGAGGGTGGTTTGCGCTCTGCTCATAGGCTTGGCGCCTCTCGTGTTCGCAGCATCGGTGCCAGACCAATGAGACATCCCAAGATTTCTCCTAACCGATTGGTTCTTAGCCGCTTACTCGTTGAACCTAACAGCTCGAGGGAAGGGTGCCTGGCGGGCGAGTGTATCAGAATTGGGACATTTGCGTGGCCTGTCTGCCACGCTGGAGGGCCAGCCGGTAGACTGCTCGCGTGAACCGTTCCAAGCCGGAGAGGACTCGAAAGGAAAGCTCGGGGATCAAGGCGGTTGCGAGCAATCGGAAGGCCTTCCACGACTACTTCATCGAGGATCGCGCCGAAGCCGGGCTCGTTCTCACGGGCACCGAGGTCAAGTCGCTTCGGGCTGGCCGGGCTCAGCTGAAGGACTCCTACGTTCAGTTCCGCGAGGGAGAGGCGTACCTGGTCGGCGCGCACATCTCCCCATATGGCGCGGGATCGTGGACGAACCATCTGCCGGAGAGGGAGCGAAAGCTCCTCCTCCACCGGCGCGAGCTCGATCGGTGGGCCGGGGCCGTGGCGACGCGCGGGGTTTCCTGTGTCCCGCTTTCCCTCTATTTCAAGGGCTCGCGGGCCAAGGCGGAGATCGCTCTGGTGAAGGGGAAGAAACTGCACGATAAGCGGGACTCGATCCGCGACCGGGAATTGCGGCGTGAAGCGGATCGGGCGATGCGGAGTCGATAGGGCGTTTCAGAACGAGAAGGAGGGCGTGGCGATCCGCGCATCGCCGCGTCCGGACGTCGGCGGTGACGGAGAAGAATCAGGCCGCCAAACTGCGTGACCTGCGCCGCCAGGACCTGGAGGCGATGTACCGGCTCGACCAGCGGTGCTTCGAGCCGGGGATCGCGTTCACGCGCGCGCAGATGGCGGCGCTCTTCGACTGGGAAAGCCTCGAGGGCGTCGCGGCTGATGTGGAGGGCCGGCTGGCCGGTTTTGCAATCGGCTACCTCCGGCGGCCGGGCCTCGGCGGAGTCCTGACCCTCGACGTGGATCCCGGCCAGCGCCGGCGCGGGCTCGGCCGGGCGCTCTTCGCCGAGCTTCTCGCTCGCCTCGAGCGAGCGGGCGCCGCGGGCGTCCGCCTGGAAGTGGACGTGCGCAACGCGCCCGCGATCGCCTTCTACCATTCCTTCGGGTTCCGAAAGCGGCGCCGCCTTTCGAGCTACTACGGCGACGGGAAGGACGCGTTCGAGATGGAACGCTAGGCCGCCGCAAGAGGGGGGGTCGCCTTCAGCTCCGGGGAGCCCGCAGGATCGCGACGGCAACGGCTTCCACACCGTTCAAGACGAACTGCACGCCGATGACCGCGGTGATCAGGCCCATGATCTTCGAAGCAATTCGCTGCCCGGTTTCGCCGATCCGCGCGACGAGCCAGGGCGCGGCGAGCAAGATGAGGAGGGTCAGGACGATGTTGGCGGTGATCGCCGCGGCGAGCGCCACGCGGTGTGTCCCGTCGCGGGCCTGGCCAACCAGCACCATGACGGTCGAGATCGCGCCGGGTCCGGCGATCAGCGGCATCCCGATCGGCACGACCGAGGGATCCCCGCGCCGCGCGCCGCCGGTCCGCTCTTCGCGATCCTCGTTCTGGAGCGTGCTCATTCCCATGATGGTGAAGAGGATTCCGCCGGCAATCTGAAACGCGGGCAGCGTGATCCCGAAGAAGGCGAAGATCGCGCCGCCCGTGGCGGCGAAGACGGCCAGAATCACCGCCGCCGCGGCGCACGCCTTCAGGGCCATGCGGCGCCGGTCTCCGACGTGATCGGCCGTGAGGGAAACGAAGAGGGGGGCCGCCTCGATGGGGTTGATCACGGAGAAGAGCGAGGAGAACGCCAGGAGCGCGAATTGACCGGCCGGCGAGGAGAACATTCAGTCCGATCCCGGCCTCGTGGTCGGGGTCCGGGAGGAAGACGGAATCGTCATCACGGGGCTCGGCGGATCATATCTCCCGCGACCGGCTTGGTCTCCCGGGCGGACGAAACCGTCCGGCCGATCTCGTCGGTGAAACGCGAGTCGAGGCGGGCGGGGTCGAACCGCTAGAATCCCTCTCCCATGGACTTGCTCCGGATCCGCGGCGCCCGGCAACACAACCTTCGGAACCTCTCGGTCGACATTCCGCGCAACCGCCTCGTCGTCATCACGGGCGTCTCCGGGTCGGGCAAGTCGTCCCTCGCCTTCGACACGATCTTCGCCGAGGGCCAGCGCCGCTACGTCGAGTCCCTCTCGGCCTATGCCCGCCAGTTTCTCGAGCAGATGGAAAAGCCGGACGTCGACTCGATCGAGGGTCTCTCTCCCGCGATCTCGATCGAGCAGCGAACGACCTCGAAGAACCCGCGTTCGACGGTCGGAACCGTCACGGAGATCTACGACTACCTGCGTTTGCTCTACGCCTCGATCGGACAGCCGCACTGTCCCAAGTGCGGCAGGCCGATCCAGGCGCAGACCGTGCAGGAAATGGTCGACCGCGCGCTGCGCCTTCCCGAGGGCAGCCGCTTCACGGTTCTGGCCCCGTACGTCTCCGGCAAGAAGGGCGAGTACAAGAAGCAGATGGCCGAGATGCTGAAGGAGGGATTCCTCCGCGCGCGCATCGACGGCGAGCTGATCGACCTGGACAACCCGCCGGAGCTCGACAAACAGAAGAAGCACACGATCGAGCTGGTAGTGGATCGACTCGTCGCCAAGCCGGCCGCGGACGAGGACTACCGCAAGCGCCTCGCCGACTCGATCGAGACGGCGACACGGGTTTCGGGAGGCCTCGTGACGATCGCAGTGGCCGATGGGCCGGAAGAGGTGCTTTCGGCAAACTATGCCTGCCCCGACTGCGGCACGTCCCTGACCGAGATCACGCCGCGCCTGTTTTCGTTCAACTCCCCCTACGGCGCCTGCTCCGCTTGCTCCGGCCTCGGCACGATCCTGAAAGCGGATCCGGACCGTCTCGTCGCCGCGCCCGAGAAGTCGATCGCGGACGGGGCGATCTCGATCTTGAAGCCCGGCTCCACCAACTGGCGTGCGCGGCAGATGGCCACCCTCGCCAAGCATTATGGTTTCCGGCTCGACCAGCCCTTTTCGAAGCTGCCCAAGCGGGCGCAGAAAGTCATCCTGTATGGCTCGGGCGACGACGAGATTCGATTCTCCTACGTGGCCGAAAAGGGGGAATACCACTGGCGTTCTTCCTTCGAAGGGCTCGTGCCGATGCTCGAACGGCGGTACCGCGAGACGGAGAATCCGGAGCACCGAGCGGAGCTGGAGGCCTACATGTCGGCCGAGCCGTGTCCGTCCTGCGGCGGCCGGCGCCTGAAGCCCGAGGCCCTGGCGGTGAAGGTCGGCGGGAGGTCGATCGACGAGGTGGCCTCCGACACGATCGGTGAGTCGATCGACTTCTTCGAGAGCCTGCGGGTCACGGCGCGCGAGCGCGAGATCGCCGGAAAGATCCTGCGGGAGTTGAGCGACCGGCTGGGGTTCCTCGCCAACGTCGGCATCGGGTATCTCTCTCTCGCGCGGGCGGCGGCCTCCCTCTCGGGCGGCGAGTCGCAGCGCATCCGCCTCGCGACACAGATCGGATCGAAGCTGATGGGCGTGCTCTACGTGTTGGACGAGCCCTCGATCGGCCTGCACCAGCGCGACAACCGGAAGTTGATCGACACGCTCCTTTCGATGCGCGACCTCGGCAACACCGTCATCGTCGTCGAGCACGACGAGGAGACGATCCGCTCGGCCGACTGGGTTCTGGACCTGGGTCCGGGAGCGGGCATGCACGGCGGCCAGCTGGTGGCGCACGGGAAACCCGAGGACCTGGCGTCGTTCCCGGAATCCCTGACCGCCAAGTACTTGACGGGCGAGCTCGAGATCCCGACGCCCCCCGCGCGGCGCCCGGGCTCCGGCAAGTCCGTCACCGTGCGGAACGCCCGCGAGCATAACCTGCAGGGGATCGACGTCCGATTCCCCCTCGGGGTGATGACCGCGGTCACCGGCGTCTCGGGCTCCGGCAAATCGACGCTCGTCAACGACATCCTGTTTCGCGCCCTGGCGCGGGCGCTCCACGGCGCCAGCGAGCGCCCGGGCCGGCACGACCGCATCGAGGGCCTCTTCGAGCTCGACAAGGTGATCAACATCGACCAGTCGCCGATCGGGCGCACGCCGCGCTCGAACCCGGCGACCTACACCAACGTGTTCAACCCGATCCGGGAGCTGATGTCGCGCACCCCGGAGGCCCGCGCCCGCGGCTACGCGCCGGGCCGCTTTTCCTTCAACGTCAAGGGCGGGCGCTGCGAGGCGTGCGGCGGGGACGGGCAAATCAAGATCGAGATGCACTTCCTGCCGGACATCTACGTGACCTGCGACGTGTGCGGCGGGAAGCGCTACAACCGCGAGACGCTCCAGATTCACTACAAGGGCAAATCCATCGCGGAGATTCTGGGGCTGACCGCGGAGCAGGCGCTGGAGCTGTTCGAGAACGTGCCTTCGATCGCGACGATCTGCCGCACCCTGGTCGAGGTCGGGCTGGGCTACATCCAGCTCGGCCAATCCTCGACGACCCTCTCGGGCGGAGAGGCGCAGCGCGTCAAGCTGGCGCGGGAGCTCGCGCGGCGCTCCACGGGAAGGACGCTCTACCTGCTCGATGAACCGACGACCGGCCTCCACTTCGACGACATCAAGAAATTGCTCGGCGTGCTGCGATCCTTGACCGAGAAAGGGAATACGGTCATCGTGATCGAGCACAACCTGGATGTGATTCGGACGGCGGACTGGATCGTCGACCTCGGCCCCGAAGGGGGAGACGGCGGCGGACGGATCGTCGCGGAGGGTACACCCGAGGAGGTGGCGCAGACCCGCGGATCTCACACGGGGGCCTTCCTGCGGCGAGTCTTCGGCGACGAGCGACGTCGGGTTCGGGCGTGAGCCGCTTCCTTCTCGGTTCTCTGCTCCTGGCCTTCGTTTCGGCCGCTCCCGGACTCCAGGCGCCGCCTCCGGCCTCTCCCATGCCGGCCAAGCCCCACGGGGGCTCGGCGAAGCCGCCGCTCGATTTCACGGGGGTCTGGGTGCTGGACGAGAAGGCCAGCCGGAACGTCTCTCCGCCGATGCGGGATGCCGTTCTGAACGTGCGGCAGACCGGAAACGAGATCTGGATCGCCCCGATGGATCCCTCCAAGAGCCAGTTGCTCGCCGAGTCGATCGTCGTGGACGGGCGCCCTTACGTGAAGACGCTCGGCAACAAGGGGAAAGGCATCCTTACGGCGGCATGGGGGAAGGACCGCAAGTCCCTCTGGCTCGAGGTCACGGCGGGACCGGAAGAGAACCCGAGAGAAGTCGTTCAGCGAAGCGAGTGGACGCTTTCGGCGGACCGACGGTCCTGGGTTCGACAGAGTGTTTCGATCCAGAAGGGGAAGCGCCAACAGTCGACTCTCGTGTTCCGCCGCCGGGTGGCGGCCGCCCGGACGCCGACGCCGCGACCCGGAGCGTGAAATCGGCCGGTTAGCGGGCCGCCAGGGACGCCAGCGCCGGATTGTTCGGATCGAGCCGCCGGGCGCGGTCGCTCGCCTCGCGATAAGCGGCCAGGTCGCCGCGGTCCCGATGGGCGCGGGCCAGGCCGATGAGCGCCTCGACGCTGCCGGGGTCCACGGAGACCGCCATCTGAAACGATCGGGCGGCGTCCTCGGGAGCGCCGGCCTCGAGCAGGCCCTCTCCCACGGAGAGAAGCGCCGCGGGATCGCTCGCGAGCAGGGACATGGCGCGTAAATAGGAGGCGCGCGCCTCCTCTCGCCGGCCCGTCTTCATCATCGCGCGCGCCCGGAGCAGGTGCAGCGAGCCGTTCGACGGATTCGCGGTGAGGGATCGCTCGAGCTCCATCGAGGCCTCGCGCGCTCGGCCCGTGTCGAGACAGATCTCGGCCAAGGCAGCGCTGGCGGAGGGATCCCCCGGCGCGTCGCGCAGCGCGGCTCGCAGCAACTTCTCCGCCGCCGGCGTGTCCGACTGTGCGCGCAGCAACGCGGCCAGTTCGACCGAGGCCTCCGGCTCCCCCGGCCGGACGGCGAGGGCGCTCCGGTAGGCGGCGGCCGCCTTTTCGGGCTGCGCCTGGCCGCGATACTGGTTGCCCAGGCCGATCCAGGTCTTCGGATCCGTCGGATCGCGCCGAACGCTTTCTTCCATCAGGCGAATCGCCGAATCGAAGCGGTTCATCGAAGCGCGCGCGAAGCCGAGCAGATAGGTCTCGTGGGCATCGAGGTCTCGCTCGGGATCGAAATTGTCCACGTCCGGAAAGAGCCGGGTCTGGGCCCCTTCGATCAGGTGATCGTTGCCCGGGGTGGTATCGGCGTACAGGAACCGGGGAGCGTAGAACTCGATCACCGGGCGGTCGTCGGTGTGAAGACTCGAAGTTCCCTCGAGCAGTCGGTCCAGGTCCTGGTCCGCCAGCGCGAAGGCGCCGAAGAGCGCGATGGGGCTCCAGATGCCGATGGACCGGAGGTCCTCGGCCAGTCCCGGGACCATCTCGAACTTCCGCCGCAGCCGCAGGAGATCCCAGTCGACCGCATCGACGCTTCCGACCAGGATCACGTCCCCCATGTTCGGCCTCCAGTAAGAGGCGTGCGGGAAGACACTGCGAAACGTGGCCACGATCAGCTTCAGGTGCGCCGGATCGAGCGCATGGGTGTGCCACCACTGCACCATCACTCCGCCGGCGTTCAGGCGCGACCGCGCGATCGTGTAGAACTCCCGAGTGAAAAGGTTCCCGACGCCCGCGACCCAGATGTCCGAGGGGTCGGAGATGACCACGTCGTAGCTCTTCGGCCGCGCGAGAAGGGCGTTTCGCCCATCGGCCGCCAGATAGCGAACCCGCGGGTCCGAAAGCACCCTCCGATTCTCCGGCTCGAAGAAGCGCGCCGCGTCGACGCCTGCCGGCTCGATATCCACGATGTCGATCGAGCGCACCGGGTGGCGGGCAACCGCCGCGGCGGAGACCCCCGTCCCCAGGCCGAGCACGAAGACGTCCTTCGGGTCGGGATGGAGGAGCAGACCGAGCTGCCCGATCAGGACCTGGACCGCCATGTCGGAGGGAGCCGTCGAGGCGTCGGTCTTGCCGTTGGATCGATAGATGCGCTGGCCGTTCTCGCGGTCCACGGAAAGTGTGGTCGAAACGCCGTCCCGGTAGAAGAGCAGTTCCATTCGGCGCGCGCTGGCGCGCCAGTCCTCGGTGGTCGCGAAGTTGCCGGCGAAGAACCCGACGCCGCTCGCAAGCGCGGCCCGCGGCCACGCGGGCGCCACGAGCGCCATGGCCGCCAGGGCCCCCGCGGCCAGGGCGATCAAACGTCTCCTGGGCATCGGAGAGCCGACGGCGGTCGCGAGCGCGGCCCCCGCGGAGGCCGCCGTGGCGCCCAGCATGGCCGCCCGCAAGCCCAGATGCGGGACGAGAACGAAGCCCCCGAGGAAGGCGCCCGAGACCGTCCCCGCGGTGTTCCAGAGAGTCGCCCGGCCGATTCCGACCCCCACGGCCTCGAGCGATGCCGTCGTCGCGGCGATGACGGCGGGGAAGGCCATTCCGAAGAGCGTCGCGGCGGGGAGCACCAGCACGGCCGTCACGGCGAGCTGCACCAGCTCGAGGCCCAGAAAAGAGCTGCGGGCGAGCGGGAAGAGCGCCAGGAACGCCGCCGGCAGCTGTCCCGTCAGGAACACGCCGGCCAGGCCGGCCGCCGCGATCCCCGTCTGCGCGGCGGCGAAGACGCCGGAGGGACTGGCTCGGCTTCGCGCGAAGAGAGCGCTTCCGAGCGAGAGGCCGGCCAGAAAGACCAGAAGCATCATGCCGAACGCGTAAACCGAACTGCCGAGGACCATCGCCAGCGTCCGCGACCAGGCGACCTCGTAGACCATGGCGGAGAATCCGGAGAGAGCGGTCCCCCAGAGCAACGCTTGCGCCGCCCGGGGGAGCGGTGCGCGACCCGGGTCCGTGCGTCTCGGCGCCGGAGAGGGCGTTGCGCCGTCGATTGCGGGTCGAGAGCGTCGGAGCCAGAGCGCCGCGACCCCGACGCCGACGTTGGCTGCCGCAGTCAAGCGCTCGGCGGCGTTGAGGCCCAAGTGCGGGAGCAGTACGTACGTGGCGAGAGCCACGCCTCCGGCGGCGCCGAGGGTATTGGCGGCATAGAGCGCTCCCACGCGGCCGCCGATCTCCCCCGCCGACAGCACCGCGAATCGGGCGAGCAACGGCAAGGTTCCTCCCATCAGCGCCGTCGGCAGCATCAGGACGGCGGCGGCGAGGAGAAACTGTGCCGCGAAGAAGAGGAAGGGCGTGCCCTCCAGGACCGGTTCCAGCCGCAGGTAGACGAAGGCCGCTCCGCCGAGCAGGAGCGGAACGAGCGCCGCGAGGGCGCCGATGGCTATCTCGAGGCGACCGTAGAGAGAGAGTGCGCATTCCGGGTTCCGGTCCGCGTAACGGCCGAACCAGAGGCTCCCGAAGGCGAGCCCTCCCATGAAGGCGGCGAGCACGGTCGAGACAGCGAGCGTCGTGCTGCCGAACACGAACGCGAGGCGCCGCATCCAGACGATCTCGTAAACGAGGCCGCAGGCCCCGGAGACCGTGAAGAGAAGCAGAAGCAGGCGCCAGACCCGGCGGCGGACCGTCGCGTCGGTCATCGCGGCCAGAATACTCCCGGGCGTCGACTGCGGTTAGACTCGCGCGAATGTCAGCGCGCGATCCGGAGCCTTGGCGCGTCAAGGTCGTCGAGCCGATCCGGCGGATCTCGCGGCCCGAGAGGGAGGAGCGCCTGCGGCGCGCCGGATTCAACCTCTTCGGCATCGCGTCGGAGGACATCTACATCGATCTGTTGACCGACTCCGGCACCGCGGCGATGTCGGACGCGCAATGGGCCGGCCTGATGCGCGGGGACGAGTCGTATGCCGGCGGCCGCAATTTCTATTTCTTCGAGCGGACGGTGCGCGAGATCTTCGGGTTTCCGCACGTCATCCCGACCCACCAGGGTCGGGTGGCCGAGAACCTGCTCTTTTCGACGGTCCTGAAGCCGGGGGACGTCGTCCCCAACAACACCCACTTCGACACCACACGCGCCAACGTGGAGGTCAACGGGGGCGTCGCCCTGGATCTGGTCGTCCCGGAAGGCAAGCAAGTGCGCGCGCGCCACCCGTTCAAGGGGAACATGGATCTCTCCCGGCTCGAGACGTGCCTCGCGCAGAACGCGGGTCGGGTGCCTCTGGTCATGTTGACGATGACCAACAACTCGGGGGGCGGGCAGCCGGTCTCGCTCGAGAACGTCCGCGGCGTGCGCGAGGTTTGTCGGCGCCACGGAGTGCCGCTGCTCATCGACGCCTGCCGCTTCGCCGAGAACGCCTGGTTCATTCGGGAACGCGAGCCGGGTCAGGCGAAACGTCCGGTCAAGGAGATCGTTCGCGAGGTCTTCTCGCTGGCCGACGGCTGCACGATGAGCGCGAAGAAGGACGGCCTGGCGAACATGGGAGGATTTCTCGCCCTGCGGGACGAGGCGTGGGTCGAAAGGCTGAAGAACAAGCTGATCCTGATCGAGGGCTTCCCCACCTACGGCGGACTAGCGGGGCGCGACCTGGAGGCGGTGGCGATCGGCCTGCACGAGGTGTTGGACGAGGACTACCTGGCCTTCCGCGTGGGGCAAGTCACGGCGTTCGGCGAGGCCCTCGCCCAAGCGGGGGTCCCGGTCGTCGAGCCGATCGGCGGCCACGCCGTCTACATCGACGGGCGCGCCTTCGCTCCGCACGTCCCGCCCGAGCAGTTCCCCGGCCAGGCGCTCACGGTCGCCCTCTACCGCGAGGGCGGGATCCGCTCGGTCGAGATCGGCAGCGTCATGTTTGGCAAGCCCGATCCCGAGCGCCCCGGTCGGGAGATCCTCCCCGACCTCGACCTGGTCCGCCTGGCCGTGCCCCGGCGCGTCTACACGAACACGCATCTGGAGTACGTGGCCGAGGTGATCCGCGGCGTTCACCGGGCGCCCGAGACCCTCCGGGGAGTCCGAATCGTGGCTCAGGCGCCGGTTCTCCGCCACTTCACCGCGCGCTTCGAGTTGGTTTGACGGGCGACCCCCTCAGGGTCGCCGCGTGCCGTTCCCGGCTACAATTTCCTCTCCCGTGATCACCGGCTACAACACCGACGTCAAGCACAAGAATCGCGTCTTCCATGTTCAGACGGAGGACAAGGGAGCGTCCAACCCGTGCGTCGAATCGCTCGTGTACGTCGGCGGGGAAATCCTGGCGACGCGGCGCGTTTCTTACGCCGAGATGGTGCGCGATGGGCGGGACGACCAGGCGATTCAGGAGATGATGGAGCAGCAGCATCGCACGATGATCGCCGCGATCCAGCGCGGCAAGTTCGACGGCGCCAACGGCGGAGTCCAGGCTCCCGAGGAGGCCGCCGCCCCCGAGGCAGTGGGGGAGGCGACCCTGACGGCGAATCCGAGCCCTCCGGCCGCGGCCCCGCAGACAGCCGGCGACCGAACGCTCGATCAGGTCATCCTCGACTACCTCGCCTCCGAGTTGACGCACGAGCAGCTCGAGGTGGCCGTGACGGCCGCGGGCGAGATCGTGGCGGGCCGGCCCGCCCAGTTCCGGTTGAAGGCCCAGTCCTCGGTGTCCCGCCAGCCCGTGGCGGGCGCCTCCGTCCAGGTGCGCATCCTTTCGACGGTCGCGAGGCCCGCCGTGGTGTTTCAGGGCAAGACCGCGGCCGACGGATCCTGCAGCGTCGCCTTTCCCGTGCCGGCGGTCCGGGACGGTAACGCCGCGGCGGTCGTGCGCGTGGTCTCCAACATGGGCTCGACCGAGTTCAAGTACCCGGTGAAGAGACCGTGACCGAACAGGAGGTTCGTGTCCGCGTCAATGGCGAAGAGCTCCGCCTTCCGAAGGGGGCTTCGGTGGCCGCGCTGCTCGAGCGTCTTCGGGTCTCGCTGCCGCGCGTGGCCGTCGAGCGCAATCGCGAGATCCTTCCGAAGAAGGAATACGCCGCCACCGTCCTCGCCGAAGGGGATGTCTTCGAGGTCGTGGAGCTGGTCGGCGGAGGGTAACCGTCGCCTTCGCTCGCTCGGGATCTCGCCTGGGCGAGCGGCCGCCGGCTCGGCCGGATGCGGCCTCGACCGGCGGCCTGATCCCTCGCAGCGCTCCGGCTCCCGCGACGCGAGTCGTTTCGCTCGGTGACTTCGCGAAACTATGTCGCGTCGCGATGGGAGAGCCCGGCGTAACCGTCGCCTTCGCTCGCTCGGGATCTCGCCGCGCGTCGAGAGCCCGGGCGCGTTATGCAGGCAGCTTGGCCGCCAGGACGTCCACCTTCTCGATCGACGGGGGCTTGGAGAGAAGCTCCGAGGCCTTCGCCATCAGCGCCGCGGCGACCCGCCCGGAAAGATGAGCCTGGCGGCCCGCCTCGTCGGGAAAGGCGTCGAAGATGCCGAAGCTGGAGGGGCCCAGGCGAATCGCGAACCAGGCCGTCGTCGCCGGTTCTTGCTGGACGATCGAGAGGCCGCCGCGGAGAAAGTTCTCGACGTCGGACTCCTTTCCGGGCTTGGCCTCGAGACGAACATACAGGGCTAACTTGACCATCGGTGAGCTCCTTTCTCTGTGGGCACGGCCGCGACTCCGGCGGCCGTTGCGGAGTCTATTCGGCGCTCGTCGATTCGACCGGGACCTTTGGGATCCTCTTAGACAAGGAGCCGCGCGGACCGCGGCGCTGCGCTTGCCGCCCCGGCTCCGATCCGCTATTCTCCGCGTCCCGAGTGGGCCGTTAGCTCAATTGGTAGAGCAAGAGACTCTTAATCTCTAGGTTGTAGGTTCGAGTCCTACACGGCTCACCACTCTGATCCGCGTCACGTTTTCGCATCAACTCTGCGCGGAGCCTTGCCCGAATCAGCTGCCGCGCATCGGCGCGTCGTGAAACGAGAGCCACCTGTCAGTACTGACAGTAGTTCGCCGCCGCGCGGGTGGATACCTTGCTCGAACGGGGTTCGTCAGGGAGGTAACGAGGCATGATCGCTCTCGCGATCGTCGTCTATGGGCTGGGAGCCCTCTCCTGTATTCATGCGATCATGACCGCGCGCACCGAGCAGGGGACCATCGCCTGGGCGGTGGCCCTGATCGCCTTCCCGTACGTGGCCGTGCCGGCCTACTGGGTCCTGGGACGGAGCCGCTTCCATGGCTATGTGACCGCGCGTCGAGACAACTTGGAGGAAGTCGCCGGCGTCACGAAGGAGGCGGTGGCGGCGGTCGCGCCGTTCACGGTCCCGGAAGCGCAGCTCGACCCCGCCGCCCTGGCCGCCCAGCATCTGGCCGGTATCCCGGCCCTCCGGGGGAACACCGTGGAGCTGCTGGTCAATGGCGACGCCACCTTCCAGAGCATTTTCGAGGGCATCGATTCCGCCCGGGAGTACGTCCTGGTCGAGTTCTACATCGTCCACGACGACCGGATCGGGCGCGACTTCAAGGCCCATCTGATCGAGAGGGCTCGGGCCGGGGTTCGGGTGCGCTTCCTGTACGACGAGATCGGCAGCCACGACCTCCCGCGTGCCTACCTCGACGAGCTCCGCGCGGCGGGCATCGAGGTTCACGAGTTCCACACCCGGAAGGGTCCGCGAAACCGGTTCCAGCTCAATTTCCGGAATCACCGCAAGATCGTGGTGGTCGACGGCAGGGTCGCGTGGCTCGGCGGCCACAATGTCGGCGACGAGTACCTCTCCCGAGACCCGAAGATCGGGCAATGGCGGGACACCCACGTCCGAATCGAGGGGCCGGCCGCGCTGGGGGCGCAGCTCGCGTTCGCGGACGACTGGCACTGGGCGGCCGGAGGCCGGCTCGACATCCGCTGGGATCCGGTCCCCTCGAAAGCCGGCAACGTTCCCGTGCTCATCGTGCCCTCGAGTCCGGCGGACACGCTCGAGACGGCGAATCTCATGTACATCCACGCCATCAACTCGGCGAGAGAGCGGATCTGGATCGCGACCCCCTACTTCGTTCCCGACAAGCCGGTGACCGACGCCCTGCAGCTCGCGGGGCTTCGTGGCGTGGACGTGCGCGTTCTCATCCCGGACAAGCCCGACAATCCCCTCGTGGGTCTGGCGGCCTACGCGTACCTCGACGACGCGAGCCTGACCGGCGCGAAGTTCTACCGCTACGGGGCGGGTTTCCTGCACGAGAAGGTCATGCTCATCGACCATGCCTTCGCCACCGTGGGCACGGCCAACTTCGACAACCGCTCCTTCCGGCTGAACTTCGAGATCACCGCGTTGGTCTCGGACGCGGACTTCGCAGCGGACGTCGAACGCATGTTCGAGGCGGATTTCACGCATTCCAGGGTCATGGACCCCGGCGAGTACGACCGCAAGTCATGGTGGTTCCGGTTCGGCGCTCGCCTCGCGCGATTGACCGGGCCGATTCAGTAGCGCCTGGCCAACCGTCAATGTTCATGAGATTTCTCTTCGGGGGCGGCCTGGTGGTGGTCACCGTGGCCATACATGCCGTCGGATTCTCCGCGCTGCTCCGGGTCCTGGTGTGGTCGCACGCCCTGGCCATGTCGGGCTTCTGGCGCGCCATCCGGTTGCTGATCGGCCTGACGAGCTGGCTGCTCATGATCCACCTGCTCGAGATTGTCGTCTGGGGGCTGTTCTACTCCTGGCAGGGCTGCCTGCCCGATGCCGGGTCCGGACTCTATTTTTCGGGAGTCACATACACGACCCTTGGCTATGGCGATCTCCTGTTGCCGAAGGCGTGGCGGATGTTCGCGCCGCTCGAGGCGATGACGGGCATTCTCCTGTGCGGGCTCTCGACCGGGCTTTTCTTCGCGGCCGTCAGCGTGTGGATCAGGAACTTCATGCAGAAGAGAACCGCGTCAGAGCCTCAGGTTGCACCACCGGTGAAAGAGTAACCCCTCGCCATCCACCGAATGACAGAGGGCCGCGGCGCTGAACGATCGTCTTGTTCGAGACTCGCGCGCACAAGAATGATTCAAGTGCGTCACGCGCAGACTTCGGTCGAGAGATACGGTACTCGCTGGTTTCAGGTTGAACGAATCAAAGGAGGTTGATCGTGGCCATGGTGAATTACACGGTGCTCGCCAATCAGTACGACAAGGAAGCGGATGCCCTCGCCGACTTCGCGTCGGTCCGGAAGCTCTACGTCGACCTCGGAATCGTGGATACCTACGACGCGGCGGTCATCACCCGCGGTACCGATGGAAAGGTCAAGATCGTCAAGCGGGTGGAGGAGCCAACCCGCCGGGGCGGGTGGATGGGATTGGCGGTCGGAGCGGTGGCCACCCTGTTTCCGGGAGTCGGCCTGGGCGCCATGGCGCTCGGAGCCGCGACCGGCGCCCTGGCCGGCCATGTGGCCGGCGGGATGAACCGGTCCGATCTGAAGGATCTGGGCGAGCTGCTCGACAAGGGGACGAGCGGACTCGTGGTGGTGACCGCCACGGACGTCCAGGCGAGAGTGGAAGCCGCCATCACTCGCGCGAAGAAGCGGGCCAAGGCCGGGCTGAAGGCCGACACCAAGATCCTCGAGAAGGAGCTCGACGCCGTCACCGCGTGAGGTATGGCGGTCCTTTCTCTGACGCCGCGCCCTCCGGGGATGCGGCGTCAGAGACGTCTCGAGAGCCCGACGCCCCGGCATCGTGGGAAGGAGGCACCGGGCTCTTTTCTTCTCTTTCGGCTCACTGCTGGTGCGCCAGCGCCTCGGCGAAGACGTCGCTGCTCGTGACAGGCAGCGGCTCGGTCAGGATCCGCGAGCTCTTGAAGTCCGACTCGAAGAGGCGCTCGTTCAGGGCCGCGACGAACCGGGGATCCGTCGTCGCGATGTCCGACTCGTCGTTCATGCGCAGGGACAGCTTGTTGAAGTTGCACGAGCCGAGGATCGCCCACCCGTCGACGACGGCGACCTTGGTGTGGAGCATGCCCGGGTACGCGTAGACGCGTACGCCGTGGGACATCAGCCGGTTCGCCTTGACCTTGTTGTTGCTGTCGGCCGAGTTCATGTCGGACTGGGTCGGCATGACGACGCGCACGTCCACGCCGCGGCGGCGGGCCTTGATGAGCCCCCGGATGATGCTGTCGTCGTAGATGTAAGGGTTCTCGATCCAGGCGTACCGCTTCGCCCGTGAGAGCGCCTCGACGAGCGAGCGCAACACGACGGGATTGCCCGTCTTCGTGAAGATCGGGCGGATCTCGACGTAATCCTCGCGCGTCTCCGGTCCGACGAAGTCCTTGCCCTGCGTGAGGTACGTCGCCCCATACGCCAAGTCCCCGAGCGCCCCCGCGTGGCTCCAGGCGAGCTGAAAGTCGCGCTCGAACCAGCCCACAATCGGGCCCTCGAGCTCCACCATCACGTCGTGCCACTCGTGGCGGTACTCCCGGCCCACGTTCATCCCGCCGATGTAGGCGTACTGCTGGTCCACGATGTAGACCTTCGCGTGGTCGCCCATGGTCATCCCGTTGAGGAAGTTCCGTACATGCACCCTCGAGCCATCGCGCAGGTACGGCTGGATTTCGCGAGGCGGCTGGAATCCCGCGGGCATCGGGGAGGCGGGCGGCGTCAGGCTCGCGTCGAGCGACGTGACGCGATCGACGACGACGTCGGTTTCCTTGATGTCCAGGGAACGGCGCTTCACCCGGTCCGCCATGTCGACACCGGTGTCGTCGTTGTCCCAGATGCAGACCCGGAAGTGGATCGATTCCTTCGCCTCGTCGACGCGACGGTCGAGGAGCGGAAAGAACTCGTCGCCGTTGACGAACAGGCGGATCGACCCCTTGTAGCGCCGCGGGCCCATGTGCGAGTCGAGCCAGGACTCGAACGACGGGAGGTCCATGCCGGGCCCGGGGCCCTCGGCGACGACCGGAGGGAAGTCCGGCTTGGGCCAGTGCCACGGGCGCAGCATGACGAGCAGCGTCTCGACGCCGAAGTTGACCGCACGACCCGCGAAGGAGACGGGGTTCTTGATGGCCGCCAGCAGCTGTCCCTCGATCAGGGCGGCCTCGAGCGTGCGCGCGCCCCCGTGGAGCGACATCTTCTCGCTCGCCACGTCGGCCTGGTTCGGCGCCTGCGTCACGACCACAAGCTTCTGGTCGAGATCGAGCAGAAAGAACGTCGAGGGCTTGCCCTCGCGCGCGCTCTCGATCAGCCACAGCCGGTGCGAACCGCCCCGTTCTCGGTCATCTTCCTGGACCCCCTCGAAGAGCGCGGCCGCGAACTGAGTGGGGTTCAGGCGCCCGACCTCCTTCAAGCCCTTCGGCGCATGCGCCACGGGAGCGTACCGGGGCTCGCCCCCAGCGTCCCGGAAGATCATGTATTCCGTCTCGAAAAAGGCCAGCCGCACGGCCTCGCCCGTCGATGCGGGGGCGAGGCGCTCCACCATGTGTTTCACGATGACGACGGTCTGCGCCGCGGGGACGATCGTCGCCTCCCGCACGGAGGGCCGAAGCTTTTCGACCGACGACGGCAGCTTCTCGACCACCGTCAATTCGGCGATCCGGAACCGGACGTCGCCGCGGGGCTCGAGAACGTTCTCCTTCCAATGAGCGAGGAAGATGGTCCGGCCGGGGCCGTCGCCGAAGACGAGCAGAATGTCGTCGTGATGCACCCAGGCTCGCAGCGTCGCATTCGGGGGCACGGCGTGCAGGGCGGAGAAGGTCATCCCGCGCGAGACCGTGTGAGAACAGCCCGCGACCAGAGGGAGAAGGGATAGCACGAGCGAGGCGGCCAGCCCACGTGCGTGCGGAATCCTCGAGAGCGTTCGCAATCTGCCTCGCTGCACTCCAGCGAATATGACACACCCCTCTCGCGGTGCCCTTCCTGGATTCCGCTCCCGCGAAGAGCTGGCAGCGGCCGTTTAAAGATCACCCCGCGTAGACCGACGAGCCGCACCCGCGCCGCGACGCTCGCACCCGGTCGTAGGAGAAGGGCGGGCCTGGGCCGCGAACGAGTCGTCTAGAAGCGGACGGCGATTGATGAGACGACGGTCGGCTTTTCCCAGCCGGGATTGAAGACATACACGTTGAGTTTCAGGCTCCTGTACTTGAAACCAACGAAGAAGCCCCGCTGCACGGCGAGGCCTGTCTGGTAGGTCCGCGTGCGCTGCGAGGCGAGGCCGACGCTCAGCCAATCGACGGGGGAGTAGCCGAGCTGGGCCCAGTTGTAGAAGAAGTTGTTGCCCGAATCGTCGGTGTCGAAGACGTACTCGCTCTCACCGTAGAGCTCGAAGCGGCCGTACGAGAGTGTCAGCTCGTAGCCGGCCGCGGCGCCCCGTGTATCGCCGAAGACCCCGCCGGCCATGACCGTGGCCTCGAGCCGAAGTTTCTTGCCTACCGCGATATTCCAGCCAACCCAGACGGAACCCGTCCTGAAGGCCTCGTAGTTGTAGCGCGTCTCGAGATGGAGAGCTCCGCGATCTGCGGTTACGGTCGGCTGGACGTAGTGGCGATCGTCGGGCGGGAAGAATCCGAAGACGCTGGCGTTGAACTCCCAGCCGGGCGCCCCTTCGACCGGGGCCCGGGCGGCGGTTTCCTGGGCTACCGCCGCGGCAGTGCCCAGAACCAAGAGCGCCGCGAACACGATCCCACACCGCGCGCTCATTTTCCGAGAGCGACCGTCAGCCCGACCGGCGCAGCTCCGATGCCCGCCATGGCGAGGCCGAGCCGCCATGGCAAGAGCGATCGCAACCTGCCCTCTGCACTGATCCGGTCAATATGACATACCCCTCCGCCGTGTACTTCTTGCGTCAGGCGTAGGACGTCGTCTCAGGTCACCGTGTCAGGACCGAGGGACGGATGAGCTGGGTGACGCCCGTCTGGCCGCGCGAAGATCAGGACGCCGGAGGCGGCTGCGTCCGTGCTCGTCCGATCTCGAGCGTTCGACGCGTCGTGAGGCTCGAGACGGGCGCCCCCGCGCGATTCGCGAGAATCCTTGCGCCGCGGGTTCGCCACCAGGCGGCGGAGTCGGCCTGGGTCCATTCCGGCACGTCCGGGCAGGCAGCCAGCTGCGCCCCGAAGGCCTCGGCGCTTTCCGGACGCTCGTTCGGGTCCTTCGCGAGCGCCGAGAGAATGAGCGTCTCGAGGGACGGAGGAACGGGGCGCCCGAGACGCGCTGCCGGCGATTCGGACGCCGTGCCGATGTGTTGGGCGAAGATTTGGGGCAGCGGTCCGTCGAAAACCGGCGTGCCCGTCAGCAGGAAGTAGGCGGTCGCGCCGAGCGCGTAGATGTCGCTCCGCGCGTCGATCGTCTCGGGCGACTGGAGCGCTTCCGGTGAGAGGTAGTGCGGCGTTCCGAGCACGATGTTCTCGCGCGTCACGCCGGGCCCTGCAGTCGCGGCGAGGTCCTTGACGAGTCCGAAGTCCACGACCTTGACCACGTCCGAGCGGCCGCCGCGCTGGCAGAGCAGGATGTTCGCCGGCTTGACGTCGCGGTGGATCAGCCCGACGCCGTGGACCTCGCCGAGCGCCTCGCACACCTGCCGGAGAACCCGGACGACGCGTCCGGGCGGCATGGGACCGTCCCGGGAAACGAGCTCCTGCAGATCGATGCCATCCAGGTACTCCATCGCGTAGTAGAACAGTCCATCCGGCGTCCGCCCGAAGTCGTAGATCGAAACCGTGTGCGGCGAGGTCAGCAGGGACGTCATCTGCACTTCCCTTTCGAAGCGGGCGAGATCGATCTCCCGGGCGCGCTCGGGCTGCAGAACCTTGATCGCGGTCGGCCGGCGGAGCAGCGCGTGCTGCGCGCGGTACACGGCGCCCATGCCGCCTTCGCCGATCTTCGAGACGAGCGTGTAGGGCCCGACGTGACGCCTCTCACGGATCGTTCGCCGCAACCCGTAGATGACGCTCGAGGTCTTGCAGGAGAGCAGGACCACGAGCACCGAGAAGCGGAAGGAATACGCGGCGTATCCCGACGGCGAAAGAGCACTGGCGGGTCGGACGACGCGCGAGTAGGCCAGGTACGTGAGAACGGGGAGCGGAGCGGCGCATAGCGTTCCGATCCAGGCCGTTCGCCGGACGTCGCTCGGCACGACGGCGGCCCGGTACAGCAGCAGCATGAAGAGAGCGACGACCGCCAGGATGTCCGGGCGCAGCACAAAGGAAGCCGAGAAGCACTGGCCGAGAGCGATCGCCGAGACGCAAAAGGTCCCCGCGGCGTCGAGATGGCGCAGCGACGACCCCGGCACGGGAGCGCCGCGCGTGGCGAGCCACATCGCCAGAAGGACGGCGGCCCACCCGACGTTGAAGACGTACGGCGCCGTGAGCGGCAGGCCTCCGGCGAGGCGCCCGGGATACCAGACGAGGTCGATCATCCAGCCGCTCACGAAGATGAGGAGCGACGCCAGGAAGACCACGTAGGCGAAGTGCGCGATGCGCTCCTGCAGAAACTCGCGGCTCTCCTCGGAGCTCCAGGGCAGCCTGTCTGGCCCAGAGCCGGCAGTCAAGGCCGCCGCCGCGCCTTCACGAGATTAGTCTAGTGCAGCCCCGGCCTCTCGCCTCGAGGGCGCGGGCTGGACGAGAGCGTTGCGCGGCAGCATGCTAGTGTGAGAGCAAGAAGCCATTTGCCTCGTTGCACAGGGCGATTAAAGGTGGTGTCCGGGAAGGCATGATCTTCACCGACGACGATGCCGAGCGGAGCTGCGCCGCCGGGCGGGCGTGTCCATGAGCTGGGTGACGTTCATCTGGTCGATGGTCGCCTCGGCGTGCCTGACGCTGGCGGTCGTGCAGGGTATGGTCTGGTGGCGGCGGCGGGAGGCGCTCGCCCATGCCCTGTTTGGGCTGTCGGCCGTGGGGACGGCGCTGCTGGCCGCGGTCGAAGTGTGGATGATGCGCGCCGGCACGCCCGGCGAGTTCGGCCGGGCGGTGCGCTGGCTCCACGTGGCGGCCTGGCTGGTCATCGTCTCGCTCGTCGGATTCGTGCGGCTCTATCTGAGGGCCGGGCGACCGTGGCTCGCATGGACCGTTTGCGGCGTACGGACGCTGTCGTTGATTCTCAACTTCGTTCTTTCGCCGAATCTCAACTACCGGGTGATCACGAGCGTGCGACGGATTCCCTTCCTCGGCGAGTCGGTCTCGGTCGCCGTCGGCGTTCCCAGTCCGTGGATGCTGGTCGGTCAGATCAGCCTGTTGCTGTGGGTCATCTTCGCCGTGGATGCTGCGCTCACGGTCTGGCGGCGCGGAGACCACCGGCGGGCGGCCGTCCTGGCCGGGAGCGTCGCGTTCTTCACGCTGGCGGGAACCTGCCAGGCCGTTCTGGTGCTCTGGGGCGTCATTGCCGCGCCCATCACGGCGAGCGTGTTCTTTCTGGGCATCGTCGTGGCGATGAGTTACGAGCTGAGCTACGACCTGTTCGAGGCCGCAGACGTCGGCCGCCAGCTGCAGGTCAGCCAACGGTACCTGGTGGCGTCCCAGAGCGAGGCACAGACTCTGTCGGGCCGGCTCATCACGGCGCACGAAGACGAGCGGGCGCGACTGGCGGGGGCGATGCACGACGGCCTGAGTCAGAACATGGCGCTCCTGGCGGTTGAGCTGGAAAGGTTCGGGCAGCAGCCGCCGGATGCGCGGGAGCAGATCCGGGGCCACATGGATGGTTTTGTGTCGCGGGTGAAGGCGCTGTCGGCGGGCGTGCACCGCATGGCCCACGGCCTGCATCCGGCCAAGCTCGAGCAGCTGGGGCTCGCCACCGCGTTGAGCGCGCATTGCCGCGACGTGGAGCACGCTCACTCGATCTCGGTCCAGTGCGATTGCCGCGGCGTGCCGCGATGGTTGCCGCCGGACCTGGCCCTGTGTTTGTACCGCGTGACCCAGGAGGCGCTTCAGAACGTGGTCAAGCACAGCGGGGCGAAGAGGGCGACCGTCGAGTTGGCGGCGGCCGACGGAGAGCTGCGCCTGAGCATTTCGGACGACGGGAAGGGCTTCGACCTCGACGCGGCCAAGGCCGGCGCCGGTCTCGGGCTGCTCAGCATGCGCGAGCGGGTGCGACTGGTCCACGGCCAGATCCAATGGCGATCGCAGCCGGGCGCCGGCACGCGCGTGGATGCGCGCGTCCCGTTGCCGCCGCCGGCGGCGAGCGATGTGCTTCCCCGGGTCGGGGGCGAGGAGTAGATGAGCTGGGTCGCGGTCATCTGGTCGATGGTCGTCGCGGCGTGCCTGACGCTGGCGGGCGTGCAGGGCCTCGTCTGGTGGCGGCGGCGGGATGCGCTCGCCCATGCGCTGTTTTCGCTGTTGGCCGTGGGGACGGCGCTGATGGCAGGGACCGAGCTGTGGATGATGCACGCGGAGACGCCCGTCGGGTTCGGCCGGGCGATGCGCTGGCTCTTCGCCGCGGCCTGGCTCGTCACCGTCGCGCTCGTCGGGTTCGTGCGGCTCTATCTGAGGGCCGGACGGCCGTGGCTCGCATGGACCGTCGTCGGCGCACGGACGGTGGCGGTGATCATCAATTTCGCCCTTCCGCCGAATCTCGGCTACCGGGTGATCACGGGCGTGCGACGGATTCCCTTCCTCGGCGAGCCGATCTCGGTCGCCGTCGGCATTCCCAGTCCGTGGATGCTGTTCGGCCAGTTCAGCCTGCTGCTGGTGGTCGTCTTCGCCGTGGATGCCGCGCTCACACTCTGGCGGCGAGGAGATCGCGGGCCTGCCGCCGTCGTGGGCGGGAGCGTCGTGTTCTTCGCGCTGACGGGAAGTGCTCAGACCATTCTGTCGTTCTGGCACGTGCTTCTGATGCCGACAACGCCGAGTGTGTTCTTCATGGCCATCGTCCTGGCGATGAGTTACGAGCTGAGCTACGACCTGTTCAAGGCCGCGGAAGTGGGCCGCCAGCTGCTGGTCAGCCAGCGACAACTGATACTGTCCCAGCGTGAGGCCCAGACCCTGTCGGGCCGGCTCATCACGGGACAGGAGAATGAGCGAGCGCGGCTGGCGCGCGACCTGCACGATGGCCTGAGTCAGAGCATGGCGCTGCTGGCGGTGGAGCTGGAGATGCTCGGGCAGCAGCCGCCGGATGCGCGGGAGCAGATGACGGGCCGTATGGATGATTTTGCTGCGCAGGTGAAAGCCCTGTCGGCGGACGTGCACCGGATGTCCCACGCGCTGCATCCGGCCAAGCTCGATCAATTGGGGGTGGCTACCGCGATGAGCGGGCATTGCCGCGACGTGGAGCGTGCTCACGCGATCGCGATCCAGTGCGAGGCCCGCGATGTGCCACGATGGCTGCCGCCGGACGTGGCCCTGTGTTTGTACCGCGTGACCCAGGAAGCGCTGCAGAACGTGGTCAAGCACAGCGGCGCGAAAAGGGCGACCGTCGAGTTGACGGCGGCCGACGGAGAGCTGCGCCTGACCATTTCGGACAACGGAAAGGGATTCGACCCCGAGGCGGTTCGGGCCGGTGGCGGTCTCGGGCTGCTCAGCATGCGAGAGCGGGTGCGACTGGTCCACGGTCAGATTCAATGGCGGTCGCAGCCGGGCGCCGGCACGCGCGTGGACGTGCGCGTCCCGCTGCCTCCGCCAGGGGAGAGCGGATGAGCACCCGCCCGCGCGTGCTGCTGGCCGACGATCACTCCATGCTGCTGGAAGCATTCACGCGGATGCTGTCGGCATCCTGCGACATCGTGGGGGCCGTGGCCGATGGCCGAGCCTTGCTCGAGGCCGCGCCCAGGCTCGAGCCCGACGTGATCGTGCTCGACATCTCGATGCCGAAGCTGAACGGCATCGATGCGTGCCGGTTGCTCCGGCCGAAGATGCCGGACGTCCGCTGGGTGTTCCTCACCGTGAGCGAGGATCCTGATCTGGCGCGGGAAGCGTTCCGGCTGGGCGCCTCGGCGTTTCTTCTCAAGAGCTCGGCGGGTTCCGAGCTGTTCACCGCGATTCAGAGGGCGATGGCGGGCCAGCGCTACATCACGCCGCTGATCACGAAGGAAGTGCCCGAAGGCGTGTTCCTGGACCAGCCGGCCCCCGCACATCCCGACAAGCTCACTGACCGCGAGCGTGAAGTCCTGCAGCTTCTGGCGGAAGGACGCACGATGAAAGAGGTCGCGGCCGTCCTCAAAGTGACACCGCGTACCGTCGCGTTCCACAAGTACGAGGTCATGAAACGACTCGGCATCAAGACCGGCGCCGAGCTCGTCCAGTACGCCGTCAAGCTCGGCCTCGTCGGGCGCTAGCGTTCTGTTATCTGTAGGCTCATTTGCGAGGCGGATGCGTCTACGGGTCCGGGCTGGAGTCTTGGTCCAGAGTACGGCTTGGCTTTCGAGGGGAGGAGGCAAAGAGGGGGGCCCGCAGGCCCCCCCAAAAACCGTGTTCGAAGCGGGCGGGGAGAGCTCGACCTACATCGCGGCGTTGACCGCCTTCATCGCTGCCGCCTTCATCGCTGCAACCTTCTTTGCCGCTGCCTTCCTCGCTGCGCCCTTCTTCGCCGCAGCCTTCTTTAGCGCAGCCTTTTTTCGCGCAATCCGCCTTGCCGCGATCAGCCGGGCCCTCTTCGCCGCCGCAGCCTTTTTTCGCGCAATCCGCCTTGCCGCGATCAGCCGGGCCCTCTTCGCCGCCGCAGCCTTCTTTCGCGCAATCCGCCTTGCCGCGATCAGCCGGGCCTTCCCAGCCTTCTTCAGAATCATCCGCTTCGCAAGCATGAGTTCACCTCCTTCCTAACAGTCGATTGACAGCCTTCGGGTAAGGTGCCGAGTCTTCCGGCCCCACGCTGGGGCGTCTCGCCTTCAGGCTGCCGCTTCGGAGCAATCGATATGGCATGTGCAATCTGAGTCTTGCAGTCGGCCACGCGCAAGTCACCTGTCAATTCTGACAGTCTGTCAGTTCTGCCAGTAGACCGCCGCCCGCGCGGATGGATACGGTGCATTCCTGGAGGTAAACACTATGTACGGATTCAAAGCGTTCGTGTTCAACGGCAAGAGGACGGCCGGCAAGGCGTTCGACACTCTCGAGGATCACACTCCGGTCTATCCTTGGATCGAGGACGCCGCCGTGGTGTCGCGGAGCAAGCTCGGCATCGTCCGGATTCACAGCACGTGGGCGCAGGACGACAGCGCGGTCGGCGCCGGAACCGGTGTCGGCGCATTCACCGGCGCCCTGCTCGGGGTGTTGCTGGGGCCGGGCGGCGCGCTGGCCGGCGCCGCGGTGGGCGGCTCGATCGGTGCCCTCTTCGGCATCGGCGACGAGATTGCGTTCGACGATCCGAAGTTGGACGACTTCGCGGCTTCGCTCGCCAAAGACACCTCCGCGTTGATTCTCGTGGCCGAGAAGCCCACTCTCCTCGACTTCACCTCGGCGGTTGCACCCTTCGGTGGGAAGGTCATCGAGACCAACCTCAGCGAGGACGATGTCAAGGCCCTGAGGAAGGCCCTCAACAAGAAGGCCGTCCACGCCTGATAGTCAGGAGGAGCGGTCCGGTAATCGCGGCCGGCGCGAGAAGTGGTCAACCACGTCCCTCGCGCCGGCCCGATCGTGTCCAGCGCCTCCGGAGCATGACGCCGGCTCAGCCGCCCATGGCGATGACGAGGCTGACGAGCGCGACGCCGATGGCAAGCATGGCGAAGCCGGAGCGCCAGGCTCCGAAGCCCGCGTAGTGGCCGAGGGCAGAGCCGTTCAGGAACAGCATGATCAGGCCGATGCCCTGGGACACGCGCAGCGCGAGGGCCACATCGGAGAGAAAGGCAAACGGCAGCGCCAGCGGCAGCGTGCCGAGCACGACCAGCGAGAAGACGCCGAGGGCCCCGGCGAGGTCGCCGCGCGCGACCCGCGGCCGCGGAGCGTTGCGGACGCCGTCGGCGATCGCGGCGCGGATCCCCTCGAGCACGCTTGGGGGGAGGACGTCTGCGAGCCCTCCCGGAAGGTTCTCGGCCACGATCCGTCGCCCCGCGTCCGCGTCCTTTGTTCCGATCGCACGCTCCATCCGATGGGCCCAGCCCCGGTCGGCGACGCTGGTGATCACGTACATGACGGCGTCGACGACGCCCCACGCGAGGTTGCAGCCGACGGCCGCGTAGAGCAGCGGGCGGATGACCTGCTCGCCTGCGCTCGCGACACTGACGCTCCCGGTGAAGGTCATGGCCATGACGACTCCGAACACCACCTCGGAGAAGCGGTCGGTCGGGTCGAGGACGCTCCCCCGCCGTGGGGTCGCGTCGTCGGCTTTGGCCATGGTCGTGTGGACGCTACACCGTCTGCGTGCCGGTCGCGAGGCCTCATCGCGAGGCCGGAGCCACCTGTCAGTTCTGACAGTAGCCCGCCGCCCGCGAGGGTAGATACCTTGCGCTCGAGCGAAGCTCCCAGGAACGGCAGTTGAAGAGGGAGGAGTGACATGTCAAACGTCCGAGAGGCAGTCAGCGACTGGGCTCAACAGGCGAGGAAGAACGCCGGGTGGCTCGTGGTGCTCGGCGTGCTCACCGTGATCGCCGGGTTTCTCTCCATCGGGTCGCCGCTGCTCAGCGGCCTCGGCGTTACCGTCCTGATTGGGATTGCGATGGTGATCGCGGGCGTCGCGCGGACCATCGGCGCCTTCCACGCGGGGTCGTTCGGCCAGGGTGCCCTTGCGTTCATCGGCGGCATCCTCACGTTCGTGGGCGGCATGATCATGGCGGCCCGGCCTGGAATCGGGCTGGAGAGCCTGACTCTGCTGCTCGGGGGCTACCTGCTGGTGGACGGGATCTCAGGCGCCATCCTCGCCTTCCACGTGCGGCCGGCGAAGGGATGGGGCTGGATGCTCTTCAGCGCCGTGATGGGCGTGTTGCTGGGAATCCTCCTGCTCAAGGAATGGCCGCTTTCCGGCCTCTGGGCCATTGGCACACTGGTGGGAGTCAACCTCCTCTTCGCCGGCTTCTCCATCATCTCCATCGGCTCGGCCGCGCGATCGGTGACGAAGCGGCTCTCGTAGCGCCGCGGCTTCAGAGGAGGACTACTTTGAAAAGCGTCGTCCCCGTCGGCCGCGCAACGGCCGCACTTCTTTTCGTCGCAGCGGCGCTCGTGCCGGCGAGGGTGGCGGCACAGACCCCGCCCGCCGGCACGGCAGAAACTGCGCCGGGAAGTTCCGAAACCGACAAGTGGCAGGTCGCCGTGGGCATCTACGGTTACCTCCCCGCCATCAACGGCACGGTGAATTTCCCCGGCGACACGGCCGGCAGCGACATCCATATCCCCTTCAGCCAGCTCTGGGACCACCTCAAGATGATCGCCGTGGGGTACGTCGATGTGCACAAGGGCTCCTGGGGCGGGTTCACCGACGTGCTGTACATGGACGTCGGCGGAGCCAAACAACTGACGCAGGACTTCCCGATCGGCGGTGGCACGATTCCGGGCACCACCACACTGAGCCTCGACGTCAAGGCGACGGTGTTGACGTTGGGCGGCGAGTATCGGGTGGTCTCCGACCCGAAGTGGAGCGTGGATGCTCTCGCGGGTGCGCGGATGCTGTACCACGACATCAAGCTCGGGTACTCGGCCGGCGCGCTCGCCGGAGTCAAGCAGAGCCTATCGACGGAATGGGACGGGATCGTCGGTGTCAAGGGTCGGTACGGAGAGAAGTTGCGGTGGTTTGTGCCGTTCTATCTCGACGTCGGCACCGGGGAGACGAAGCTGACATGGCAAGCCTCCGGCGGGCTCGGCTATTCGTGGCGACACACCGAGGTCGTCGTCGTGTACCGGTATCTCGATTGGAAGGGCAAGTCCACGCAGCCCCTCTCGGATCTCAACTTCAGCGGCCCGGAGGTCGGGTTTGCGTATCACTTCTGAGCACGGCGACCTCGTCAGGACCTGGCCGACCGTGAGTTCGTGTGGCCAACTGTAAACAGATGAAGGAGGGCAAATGATGAAGCATCTTGGATCCTGGATGATGGCCGCCTGCGTCGCGGGAGCGGCGTGCCTCTCGAACGTGGCCCTGGCCCAGGCCCCCGCGTCCTCGCCCAAAGGCGAAGTCGTGGTGGCTTCCGTGAACGTCACGGCGACCGTGGCGAAGATCGACCATAAGACGCGGGTGGTCACGCTCAAGGCGGACGACGGGCAGGAGTACACGTTCGTGGCCAGCGCCGACGTCGCGAACCTCGACCAGGTGAAGAAGGGCGATCTGGTCACCGCGACCTACACGGAAGCCCTTGTCTACGAGGTCAAGCACGGCGGCAAGGTCGGCGAGGAAACGACCGCGGCGGCCGCGGTTGCGCCGCTCGGCGCGAAGCCGGCGGGGAGCGTCGCCGAGGAGACGACGGTGACCGTCAAGGTCGCGGCGATCAACGCGAAGGCTCCCTCGATCACCTTCAAGGGACCGGAAGGGAAGACACGCACGATCAAGGTGAAGGACCCGTCAAAGCTCCAGGGCGTGAAGGTGGGAGACACGGTCCAGATCACATACGTCGAGGCAGTTGGACTCAAGGTCGCGAAGGCGTCGAAGAAGTAACGGAACCCTGTTTCCGGGAGGGTCGCTCGGATGACGGAGCTCCTACCGATCACCTCCAGCCTTTGGGGCTGTTCGCGCGTCGACCCGTCGACCTGAGCAGTAACCCGGTTTCCCTCTCCCCCCACCGGGGGGAGAGGGCAGGGTGAGGGGGGTACCCCGACACGCTCCAGCGGGATCGCGCCTGGGCTCACCCCAGGAAGTCCCTGACGGCCCGCCGAACCGAGAAAGAAACGAGAGCGAGCCACCTGTCAGTTCTGACAGTCTGTCAGTACTGACAGTAGCCCGCCGCCCGCGCGGGTGGATACCTTGCACTCGAGCGAGGCTCTCATCGAAAACAATGCAGCACACAAGCGAGTCTTACTGGCCGACGACCAGCCGGCGATGCTGGCACAAATCGAGCGCGTCCTCGGCAAGACGTACGACATCGTCGGGAGCGTGGGCGACGGGCTCTGCCTGCTGGAATCCGCGGCGCGGCTGGACCCGGACGTGATCGTGACGGACATCACCATGCCCGGGATCGACGGGTTCGGCGCGGCGCGCAGCTTGAAGCGCGCGGGCTGCCGGAGCCGCCTCGTGTTCCTCACGGTGCACGAGGATCCCGACTTCGCGCGGGAAGCGATGTCGCTGGGGGCCGACGCGTACGTCGTGAAGTCGCGGCTGGCCTCCGATCTCTTGACCGCCCTTCACGCGGCCCTGGCCGGCCGCAAGTTCGTGTCGCCGACGGTGGGACAGCCGACCAGGCCGACTCGTTGCAGCTCCAAGACGGACGAAAGCGAATGAGCAGATACGGGATGGTCGGAACAAGCTCAAAACGCTGCGATTTGACAGTTTGCGAAAGGACGACAGCACCATGACAACGGCCCGCACCCAAACCGCGCTCGCCGCCGCGCTGGCTGCAGCCCTGGCGTTGACGACTACCACGCTCTGCGCGCAAGAGGCCGAGACGGACAAGCCGGCGCCCCACGAGCTCGCCAAGCAACACGACGAGGCCGCCGAACTCGCCAAGCAACTCGCAAACCCCATCGCCGCCCTCATCAGCGTGCCATTCCAGAACAACTTCGACTATGGGGCTGGTCCAACCGGCGCCGGCTATCAATACAACATACACATTCAACCGGTAATCCCCATCCCGCTGAGCAAGGAATGGAACCTCATCACGCGCACGATTTTCCCTATCGTGTACCAGAACGGCGTCATCGCCACCTCCAGCCAGGGCGGGTCGTCGGACCTGTCGGTCAGCGCCTGGTTTTCGCCGGCGAAGTCGACGAACGGATTGACCTGGGGTATCGGGCCCATCTTCCTGTTCCCGAGCGCCTCGGAGCCCCTCCTCGGGACGCAGAAATGGAGCACTGGCCCGACCGCCATCGTGTTGCAGCAAAGAGGGCCCTGGACCTACGGCGCACTCGTCTTTCAGGCCTGGTCATTTGCTGGCAACAAGAACCGGCAGGACGTTAGCCTGCTCTTCCTGCAGCCGTTCCTGGAATACACCTTCAAGACGCATACGACCCTCCTGCTGCAGACCGAGAGCGCATACGACTGGCACAACGGCCAGTGGACCGTGCCGATCAACCTGGATGTGAGCCAGGTCCTTCACATCGGCAAGCAGCCCCTCTCCGTGATGATTGGCCCTCGTTACTACGCCGACGGACCCAGAAACCAACCGACCTGGGGTTGGCGGTTCATGGTCACCTTGATGTACCCCGAGAAGAAGCACTAATTCAGCACCGGGCTGCGTCCGGCGGAACGAGGTGCGACCCACGGAAGACTCAATGAGCGAAACGGAGAACGACAGGTTGCCCGCCCCCGACGCGGTCTGCACCGTACGACCGTGAACACCTCTTTTACCACCGCCGTTGTCTCGGCCTGCCTGCTCGGAGCCGTGTGGATCGGGATGCGGCTTCGCCGCCTCCTTCCCGAGGCTCACTTGAGCGCCGACAGCAGGGACACGGTGAAACTGGCCATGGGTCTCGTCGCCACCATGTCGGCCCTTCTGCTCGGCCTGCTCGTGAATTCCGCCAAGACTTTCTACGACACCACTCGCATCCAGGTGATGCAGGTGGCGTCCAGGTACGCCCTCCTCGATCGGCTGCTGGGTATCTACGGACCGCCGGCCGCGGAAGTGCGAGGGGAGCTCCATGCCTTGATCGAGGAGTCGACGCGACTCATGTGGCCGGATCTTCGGGCGCCATCGGCGCCCAGGCCCGGAATCGGCGATGCGTTCTACGCGGATCTCCTGAGACTGGAGGCGCGCGACGACACGGAGCGCACTCTCAAGACGCAGGCCGCAAGCCTGACCATCGAGATCGGCGAGGTTCGAACGCTCATGCGGGCGGAGTCGACGCCGTCCATTTCCAGGCCGATGCTGATCGTTGTGGTCCTGTGGCTCGTGATGGTCTTCGTCGGTTTCAGCCTCATCGCGCCGTCAAACGCCACGGCCAGCTTCGCGCTGGCCGCGTCGGCTCTTTGCGTGTCGGGCGCCATCTTTCTGATTCTGGAATTGAATCGCCCGTTCGACGGGCTGATGCGCATCTCGAGTGAGCCGATGCGCAAAGTGTTGCTGCCATTTGGAAAATGACCTTCTGACAGGAGAAGCCAATGAAAACAAACCGCCGCCACCGCCTCTTCTTCGCTGCGCTCGTCGCCGCAGCCGCTCTGACAACCAGCGTCGCTCGCGCCGCCGATCCGCTGCCCTCCTGGAACGACGGCCCGGCCAAACAATCCATCATCACCTTCGTCCAGAAGGTCACGACACCCGGCTCGCCGGATTTCGTCCCCGTTCCGGAACGCATTGCGACCTTCGACAACGACGGAACGCTCTGGTGCGAGAAACCGTTGCCCGTCCAGCTCTTCTTCGTGATCGACCGCGTGAAGGCGCTGGCGTCCCAGCATCCTGAATGGCAGACCACCGAACCTTACGCATCGATCCTCAAGGGCGACATGAAGGCTGCGGCGGCCGCCGGTGAGAAGGGACTCATGGAAATGATCATGGCCACGCACACGGGCAACACGACCGCGGAGTTCGAGCAGATCGTGAAGGACTGGATCGCCACCGCGAGGAACCCGAAAACGGGAAGGCTCTACACCGAAATGGTGTACCAGCCCATGCTCGAATTGCTCGCCTATCTGCGCGCGAACGGCTTCAAGACGTTCATCGTCTCCGGCGGCGGCATCGAGTTCATGCGCCCTTGGGCGGAGAAGACTTATGGCATTCCGCCCGAGCAGGTCGTCGGCAGCAGCGTGAAGACGAAGTTCGAGCTGCGTGACGGCCAGCCGGTCCTGGTCCGCCTGCCGGAGGTGAACTTCATCGACGACCACGGCGGCAAGCCCGTGGGAATCAACGAGCACATCGGCCGCCGTCCAGTGATGGCCTTCGGCAATTCCGACGGGGACCTGCAGATGCTCGAGTGGACCGCCGCCGGTTCCGGCGCGCGCTTCTGCCTCTACGTTCACCACGACGACGCCGCTCGGGAATACGTCTACGACCGAACGGATCATTTGGCGAAACTCGATCAGGGTCTCGACGAGGCCGCCGCGAAGGGCTGGACCGTCGTCAGCATGAAGAACGACTGGAAGGCCGTTTACCCGGCGCCGTCCGAGATCACGGCGATCGACATTCTCCTGAAGCCCGACGCCACGATGCTCCAGCACGCCGCGGCCGACAACAAACGACTGCTGGCCGTCTACCCGAAGGGTTTCGCGCTGGATGCGGAGCACACGCCCCACATCACCCTGCTGCAGTGCTTCGTCCGGACCGCGGACCTCGAGAAGCTCTATGCCGCCGTCGGGAAGGTGTTCGCCGCGGCCCACGTGACCGCGATGAAGCTGGAGGCGTACAAATATTATTACGCGCCGACCGGCGCGACGGGAGTCGCGGGCATCTGCGCGAAGCCCACGCCGCAGATCCTCGAGCTGCAGGCGAACGTGGTCGCCGCGGCGAAGCCCTTCATGCAGGCGACGGGCTCGATCGGCGCGTTCACGGCCCCGCACGACAATCCGGCCACCGATGCGGCCATGATCCAGTACGTGTCAACGTTCGTGCCGAAGATGACCGGCGCGAACTACAACCCGCACGTCAGCATCGGCGTCGCTCCGAAGGAGTACCTCGACAAGATGCTCGCGGAGCCCTTCAAGTCGTTCTCCTTTGCACCCGCCGGCGCGGCCGTATACCAGCTCGGCCCTTACGGCACCGCGGCCAAGCAACTCAAGGAATGGGATTAGGAACGTAACGCGAGCAACCAAGCCGCGGAACGAGAAGGAGGGTGGCAGCATGAACGTGGTATCGAAGAAGAGAGGAAACAGAAGGAACATGATGGCCAGGCCCGGGTTTCGAATATTTCTCATTGCCTTGCCCGCCCTGGCGGCGTGCTTTCCGGCGCTGGGGCAGGCGCCGGCCGGGAAGCCGAACATCGTCGTCATCTGGGGTGACGACATCGGTCAGACCGACGTCAGTGCCTACTCCATGGGCTTGATGGGCTTTCACACCCCCAACATCGATCGCGTCGCCAGGGAAGGCATTCTTTTCACCGACTTCTATGCCGAGCAGAGCTGCACGGCGGGTCGCTCGTCGTTCATCACCGGGCAGGTCGGCCTGCGCACGGGCAACACCAAGGTCGGCATGCCCGGCGCCGCGCAGGGCCTCCAAGCCCGCGACGTGACCATCGCCCAGCTGCTAAAGGCCCAGGGCTACGCCACCGCCCAGTTCGGCAAGAACCACCTCGGCGACCGCAATGAATTCCTGCCGACCATGCACGGGTTCGATGAGTTCTACGGCAACCTCTATCACCTCAATGCCGAAGAAGAGCCCGAACTCCCAGACTATCCGAAGGAGGCAGACTTCCCGAACTTCCGCAACAATTTTGGGCCGCGCGGCGTCATGGACTGCAAGGCCACAACCGTGGACGATCCGACGGTGGATCCGCGCTTCGGCAAGGTCGGGAAGCAGGCCTGCAAGGACACCGGCCCGCTGACCAAGAAGCGGATGGAAACGATTGACGACGACATCGCCGCCCGGTCGGTGGACTACCTCAAGCGCCAGAAGGCCACCGGCAAGCCCGTCTTCCTGTGGGTGAATTTCACTCACATGCACCTCCGCACGCACGCCAAACCGGAGAGCATCGGTCAGTCCGGCCGCTGGCAGAGCCCCTACCACGACACCATGATCGACCACGACAAGAACGTCGGCGCGGTGCTCAAGGCGCTGGATGATCTGGGCATGACTGAGAACACGATCGTCATGTATTCCACGGACAATGGGCCGCACATGAACAGCTGGCCGGACGGCGCCATGACGCCCTTCCGGAATGAGAAGAACTCCAACTGGGAGGGGGCGTATCGCGTTCCCGCGATGGTGAGGTGGCCAGGCCACATCAAGGCCGGAACGGTCTTGAATGGAATCGTCTCGCATCTGGATTGGATGCCCACGTTCCTCGCGGCAGCGGGCGTTCCCGACGCGAAGCAGCAGCTTCTGAAGGGCATGAACGTCGGCGGCACGACCTTTAAGGTGCACCTCGACGGGTACAACATGCTCCCGTACTTTACCGGCCAGACGTCGAAGAGTCCGCGCGAGGAGTTCTTCTATTTCAACGACGACTCGGACCTGGTCGGCCTGCGCTACGACAACTGGAAGTTCGTCTTCGCCGAACAGCGCGCGACGGGAACGCTGCGGATCTGGGGTGAGCCTTTCACTGTGCTGCGGTTCCCGAAGCTCTTCAACCTTCGGACAGATCCCTATGAGCGGGCGGACATCACGTCGAACACTTACTACGACTGGTGGTTCGACCACGCCTTCATCTGTGTCCCGGCGCAGAAAGTCGTTGGCGAGTTCCTCGCCACGTTCAAGGAATTCCCGCCGAGCCAGAAAGCCGGCAGCTTCAGCGTCGACCAGGTTCTGGAGAAGCTGCGGGAGGGCGCTGCGTCGAAGTGATGCGGGGTCGATGGGCCGCGGGCGCAACCGGCGCGCGTGCCACGTCGAGCGGATCACGGGTCAACTGGCGGGCGGTCTGCATGGCCGCCCGCTTTTCTTTACGGGCAGGAGCGGCCAGAGGGTGAGCTGAAAGGCTGAGAGGTGTGCCGACGGGCGTCGCGGGCATCCATGCGAAGCCCACCCCGGAGATTCTCGAGCTGCAGGCGAACGTGGTCGCCGCGGCGACGCGTGGACGAGCACGATCCTGAGGCGCTCGGCACCTGAAGGCGTTGGGTCCATGAAAACTGGATGGCGCCCGGGACCAGCCACCCGTCGATTCTGACGACCTGTCAGTACTGACAGTAGACCGTCGCCCGAGCGGGTGGATACCTTGCACCAGGAACAGAGGAATTAGGAGGAACGAGAATGTCTAGACCCGGGTATCGATCCGTTCTTTTGGCGCTGCTCGTGCTGGCGGGCTGCTTCCCGGCGCTCGGCCAGACGCCGGGCAGGAAGCCCAACATCGTGGTTATCATGGCCGACGACATCGGCTGGTCCAACATCGGCGTCTACAGCATGGGGATGATGGCCGGCAAGACGCCAAACCTCGACAAGCTCGCCAAAGAGGGCATGGTGTTCACCGACTATTACGCCGAGGCCAGCTGCACGGCGGGTCGGGCCGCCTTCGTGACCGGCGAGCTTCCCATTCGCACGGGTATGACCACGGTCGGCCAGGCGGGAGCGGACATCGGCCTGCCGGCCGAGGCCATGACGATCGCCACGGCGCTCAAAGCGCAGGGCTATGCCACCGGACAGTTCGGAAAGAACCACCTCGGTGACAAGAACGAGTTTCTCCCCACCGTTCATGGCTTCGACGAGTTCTTCGGCTATCTCTACCACCTGGACGCGATGGAAGACCCGTTTCACCCGGCGTATCCCCAGGACCTGCTGAACGTGGTCGGCCCGCGCAACATCGTCCGTTCCTGGGCGACCGAGACGGACGATCCCACGGTGGACAAGCGATGGGGCCGGGTCGGCAAGCAGAAGATCCAGGACGAGGGGCCGATGCCTCCGCACCCCATGCCCGGCATCAAGTACAACATGGAGACGGTCGACGAGGCCTTTCTCGCCGACTCGATCGCCTTCATGAACAAGGCGAAGGCCGCCAACAAGCCCTTCTTCCTGTGGCTCAATCCCACGCGCATGCACGTCGTGACGCACCTGTCGCCAAAGTACGAGGCGATGCGCAACTCGAAGAACGGCTGGACGGAACAGGAAGCCGGCATGGCGCAGCTCGACGACAACGTCGGCGCGGTGATGCAGTATCTCAAGGACAACGGTCTGGATGACAACACCATCGTCATGTTCACCAGTGACAACGGTGCCGAGCAATTCACCTGGCCTGACGGGGGACAAACGCCGTTCGCCATGGCCAAGGGAACGGTCATGGAGGGTGGCTTCCGGACGCCCGCGATCATTCGCTGGCCCGGCCACGTCCCGGCGAACACCATTCAGAACGGCATCTTCTCGGGGTTGGACTGGCTTCCCACCTTTCTCGATGCCGCTGGCAACGCGCAGATTAAAGACCAGCTGCTGAAGGGCTTGAAGGTCGGCGACCGCACCTACAGAAACCACCTCGACGGCTACGACCAGATGGACGCGATCACGGGCAAAGGTCCGTCGGCGCGTCACGAGATCTATTACTTCGGGGAAAGCACCCTGGGCGCGGTCCGCATCGACGACTTCAAGTACCGCTTCATTCAGCAGCCCGAGGGCTGGGTGGGTGACAAGACCCATCCCGACATGCCCATCCTGACCAACCTGCGCCTGGATCCGTACGAGCGAACGGGCTGGGCGAGCGATGGGGCGGCGAAGGGGTCGATGCAGTACTGGGATTGGTTCAAGTACGAATTCTGGCGCTTCGTGTTCGTGCAGCAGGAAGTCGCGAAGCTTGCCAAGACGGCCATCGATTACCCGCCGATGCAGAAGGGCGCGAGCTTCAACCTCGATGCGCTGAAGGCGGAGTTGGCGCAGAAAGCGGCTTCAGCGGCCCAAATTCACTGAGGCCGGGCAGCGGGAACTGACGTGAGCTGAGCGGGAGATGGAAGCGCAGAGAGCCCTGGCGAAGGACTAGCGAGAGCCATCCGGCCGGACAGAAGCGAAGACGGACATGAAAAGGTTGGCAGGTTAGAGACGCCACCATCAGATGAACCAAGGCCAGAGCAACAGAAAGGAACCGCAAATGTCATTCAAACTTTCAGAAGGGCTCGCCACTTTATCCGCCAAGTCAAAGGACGTGGAGGACAAGGTCGCCCGCGCACAAGCCGACGGCAAGGCCAAGATCGACGCGCATCTGGCGGAAGCCAAGTCGTCCGCTGAAAAGCTGAAAGGCGAATTCATTTCCAAGGCAAGTGCCGCCAAGGCCGACGTTGACGGAAAGGCCTCAGCTGCAAAAAGCGCCTTCCAGGGAAAAGTCGCTCAACTGAAAGCAGACGTAGCGGCCAAGAAGTCTGAAATCGCAGCGAAGGTGGCGGCCAAGAAGCAAGCCATCAACGCGAAGGATGCCGAATGGAACTACAACGATGCGATGGACTACGCCGCGAATTGCATCGACTGGGCCGTCATTGCATTGGCCGACGTGGAGGAAGCAGCGCTTGAAGTGTTGGACGCAAGAGTGAGGCTCGAAAGCGTGAAAGCTGGCGGCGCCTAGGTTAGCGCGGCAGGGCAAGCCGAGCAACGCAACGACGAGGGATCTCGCCGTGCCGATAGAAGTTGATCGAAAGGACAGGACACAGTCATGAGAACCAACCTATGGAAACTCGCTACCCTGGCGCTCCTGCCAGCGGGCATGCTCACCACGGCCTCCTGCCAACGCGAGAAGGTTGCCGAGCAAGTCACAACCGTCAGTACGCCGGATGGCGCCATCGAAGTGGATACCTTTACGGCGACCGCCACCGTCACCGCCATTGACCCCGCCAACCGCAAGGTGACACTCGTGACGCCGGAGGGTCACAAGGCGACTTACAAGGCCGGGCCCGATGTCGTCAACTTCAGCCAGATCCAGGTCGGCGACCAGGTCAAGGCCGTGCTGACGGAAGAAGTCGCGGTCTCCGTCGGCAGCGGCGCTGCGCCGAGCGGGACGAGCGGCGAAGGCGTGATGCTGGCGCCGGTCGGAGCGAAACCGGGTGGCGTGAGGGTGGACACGAGCCAGATCACCGCCAAAGTCACGGCGGTGGATGCCGCCAAGCACAAGGTCACCTTCGAGCTTCCCGACGGAACGACCAAGACCGTCAAGGCCGGCAAGCAGGTGGATGTGTCCGTCCTGCACCCCGGCGACAACGTGACGGTTCAGGTGAGTGAAGGCCTCGCGGTCACGGTGGAGAAACCGTAGGTTTCGGTCGCGCTCGAAATGGTCTGAACTCATCACGACGCCGAGGTCATGACTCTCGGAGTCGACGGGAAGAAAAGGGCACGGATGAGCACATCGTGAAGGGGCGGAGAGGGTCGCCCGAGTGAGGTAGAAGGTCTCCGCGCCGCGACTCGGTCACAGGGCTCGGACACGCGGTTCCAACTCGTTGACCTGTTGTGAACTTCTCGTAGGTTCGAGTCCTGGAGGGCTCATCCCTTACCCGTCTCGCCAAATGGTGCCGGGCGAGCGCTGGCGCGCTCCGGGTTTCCGGGCCCAGGACCTTGAGGCGTGCACAACTTCGCGTCAGGCCAGCGAGGCCTCGGCACCGAGACCCTCCAATACGCCGCCAGGCTGGGGCTCGGCGGACGCCGGCGCCCTGTCAGTTCAGACAGCCTGTCAATACTGACAGTAGCCGGTCGCCCGAGCGGCTGGATACCTTGCCTAGGAACAGAGGAAATGGGGGGAACGGGAATGTCTAGACCCGTGTATCGATCCGTTCTTTCGGCGCGAGCGGGACTTTCAGAGAATCGCAGACCATTCGCGCTGATGCATATCGATGGCATCGACGAGCGGCTGCCGAAGCTCAATCACAGTAA
>Ga0335082_10000252_pt1 | contig 54420 bp, 37 predicted proteins | sample Lox_Sample_41_FD_206718 | JGI IMG/M metagenome (GOLD analysis project Ga0335082, IMG submission 206718) | Soil microbial communities from Loxahatchee National Wildlife Refuge, Florida, United States - Lox_Sample_4.1 | ecosystem: Environmental > Terrestrial > Soil > Wetlands | place: USA... | reverse complement strand
AGTCTTGCCGTTGCCGATGGTGCGAAAATCAATTTCGCGAAGCGCGACCACTTCCGCCGCAGTACCACACACAAACACTTCGTCGGAAATGTAGAGCTGGTCGCGCGAGATCGGCTCTTCGACCACGCTATAGCCAAGGTCGCGAGCCAGCGTAACCAGGCTGTCGCGCGTAATGCCTTCAAGAATCCCTGCCCGTGGCGTTGTATAGATCGAACCGTTGCGCACCACGAACAGATTTTCCCCGGTACACTCAGCCACGTACCCATCCGGACCAAGCATGATGGCCTCGTCGAATCCCGCCCGCTGCGATTCCGTCTTCGCCAGAATGGAACTCACATAATTCCCCGACACCTTGGCCTTGGTCATCATGATGTTGGGATGGTGCCGCGTGAACGACGCAATATTAGCGCGGATGCCCCGCTCCTTCGCCTCAGCTCCCAAAAACGCCTTCCATTCCCAAACCGCCACCATGAAGCGAGGCTTGCCTGCTTCGACCGTCATGCTCAGGGCGCCGTCGAGAAAGATCATCGGCCGGATGTAACACGCCGAGAACTCGTTCGCCGTGATCGTCTGGTTGATCGCCGCGCAGATCTGATCGGCGTCGACCGGCAACTCGCGAAAGCCGACAATGTGCGCTGAATCGAGCAGGCGCTCGACATGTTCGTCCAGGCGGAGCACAGCGGGCCCTTGATCGGTGGCGTAACACCGGATCCCCTCGAACACGCTGAAACCGTACTGCACACCGGCACTCAGAAACGGCACCACGCCTTCGCTGGCAGGCTTGAGCGAATCGTCAATCCAGATGTAGCGGGCATCTCCCATGGTTTCCTCGGGCAAAGCGAATCCCAATAAGACTACCTGTGCTGCCCGCCAGCGGCAAGGCGCGAGACAACCAAGCGGGAGCCCTTTATAATCACCGCGCTGGCACGATCTATGGACACAGGCTTGAGGAATCGAGTGGCCATCGTGGCCGCTTCGAGTCAGGGTTTGGGCAGGGCGACAGCCGAGGCCTTTGCCGCCGAAGGCTGCCGCGTCGCCATGTGTTCGCGGAATAAGGAAGCGTTGCACGCGGCCGCGGAGAACATCCGCCGCCAACAGAAAGCCGAAGTGATGGCCGAGCCGCTGGACGTAACCGACACTCGTGCTGTCGGCGATTTCGTCAGCGCGGTCGCCGCGAAGTTCGGCAGCGTCGATATCTGTGTCACCAATGCCGGCGGTCCGCCCGCCAAAGGTTTTCTCGCTACCACCGTCGAAGAATGGAAGCGCGTCGTCGATCTCAATTTCATGAGCGTCGTCTACTTTGCCCACGCCGTGATCCCGCACATGCAACAAAAGCACTGGGGACGGCTCATCACCATCACGTCTGTCAGCACAAAACAACCGGTGGCTGACCTCGTGTATTCCAACGCAGTGCGGGCGGCGGTCGTTGGGCTGGTGAAGAGTCTGGCCAATGAATTCGGCAAAGACGGCATTCTGGTCAACAACGTTGGCCCCGGCTTCACGGCCACCGACCGCCTGAAAGAACTGGCGCGGAGCCGCTCCGCCACGTCGAATAAGAGTGAGAAAGAGATTTTCGACGGTTGGGCTGGCGATGCATCACTAAAACGTCTGGGCCAACCTCGCGAACTTGCCGACACCATCGTTTGGCTCGCTTCCGAGCGTGCCTCCTATATCACTGGGCAGACCATCCTCGTGGATGGCGGCTTTTACAAAGGGTTGTAGAGGGTTTCCAGAAAAACGTAAGACGTCGGATCGAATTGCTCGACGCAGATGTGTCCGCCGGACGCAATCCATCTTGCGCGGACGAACCCGCCTGCACGCTTGCAACGTTTGTTGTTATCAATTAAGCTTTTCGCCATTCCTGACACGACCTTCAGCATTCTTTCTGTATTCATGGAAAGATCAACGAGCGTATGCGGAACATCGAGGGTGGGGGCGAGCATCGTCGTGACGCTACGACACGATAAGAATCGGCCGCCCTGCGATGACGCTGCTCGGCCTGATGCCAATCTCTAAACCGGGCGATCACTTTGCAGTTGGACGGGCAAAGCTTACTGAGGGAGGAGTGTACATGTCGAGAGTTCAATCCTTAACGAGTCTCACGTTGATCGCTTTGGTTCTGACGAGCCTGGCAGCGGCGCAGAGCGGCGCCACCGGCGCCATCAGCGGCACCATTCAGGACGTGACGGGCGCGGTCGTTGCCGGCGCGCAGGTTCAGATCATCAACCAGGACACCGGCGCGGTCGCCCGCACCGTGAAAACAGATGCCAATGGCGCCTTCACTGCCCCGCTTTTGCCGGTCGCGACTTACACCGTGAAAGTCGCCGCCGCTGGTTTTAATGAAGGCAAATTCACCGACATCGTCGTCCGTATCACCGAGACCACGCGCCTGACCGGCAAGCTGGCTCCCTTGCGAGTGATGGAGAAGGTCGAAGTGCAGGCCACGGTGCAAACGGTTGAGACGACAACTGCAGCCACCGGTCAGGCCATCGAAGAGACGACCATCCGCGAACTGCCGCTTGCAACCCAGAACTTCCAGCAGCTGTTGACCCTGTCGACCGGCGCGCAGAGCGAGTTGAATGCCTCGGCACAACTCGGGCGCGGCAACGCGCGCGTCATCGTCAACGGCCAGCGCGAGGATAATAACAACTACCTGATCGAAGGCATCAGCGCGACCGATTACAACGTCTCGCAATCGACCAACGTACCGCTGCCGAATCCCGACGTCATCGAGGAATTCAAAGTCCAGACCTCCCTCTACGACGCCAGCCAGGGCCGCAACAGCGGCGGCAACGTCAACGCCATTCTGAAGTCCGGCACCAAGAGCGTTCACGGCGACGCCTACGAGTTCTTCCGCAACGACGTTCTGAACGCCAACGAATTCTTCTTGAATCGCGCAGGACAGTCGCGTCCTACCGTGAAGCAGAATATTTTTGGTGGCAGCCTGGGTGGTCCGCTGGGCCCGCTGGGCTATTTCTTCGTGAACTATCAGGGCACGCGTCAGCGCAGCGGCTTGTCACCGGGTACTACGATCAGTTCGACCCTTCCCGTCTTGCCGTCCACTCGAGACGATACGAGCTTGGATGATGTTCTCAAACATGCCTTTGGTGTGCCGAGCATTGACCCAGTGATCCACAAGCTCCTTCTGATTCAAAGCGACCAATTCGGAAACACGCCGGGCGGTTACCTCTTTCCTTCGGTGGGAGAGTTCGACGGGACCTCTCAGAGCGCTCAATTCATCGTCAGCAAACCGGGCAAATATACGGACGACCAGTTCACAACCAACTGGGACAAGGAATTCCACGGGGGCAACGATAAGGTCGCGGCTCGCTTCTTCTTCTCGAACGCTGAGTCCGTCCTCCCCTTTGGCGCTGGAGGTTTGCAGGCATCCCTTGGGGGAACATTAGCAAGCAGCATCAGCGCGACCGACCTGAACTTTCCCTACGACCTTCCTGTGAATGATCGTTTCCTGAGTATTGCGGAAACTCATCTGTTTTCTCCCACCGTCGTCAACGATTTTCGCTTTGGATTCGTTCGCATCAATAACAGCCTGATCAATATCCCGCCTGCAGGCGTTACTGCGACCGCAGTGGGCATTGATCGACCCACCAATAACATCACTGATTCGATCTACAAGTTCACCCTCGGCAGTTCGGGCTTCCAGATCGGACCGACGCCGCCAGCCGACCAGTTCCAGACTCAAAACAACTACAACTTTGTCGAGACGCTGAGCTGGGTGCATGGCAAGCACACGTTTCGGTTTGGCGGCGAATACGCGCGCGTCAACCTGGACAAGCAGTTCCCGCAGGTGTTCAACGGACAGTTGTTCTTCGTCCAAGGGCCTCTGAACACAGACCCGAACGGCCCGGTCTTTACTGATTTCCAAAAGTGGCTGATGGGTGCCCCGGATTTCAGCTTCGGTGGTGGCGGGGTTTACAACCACAAATACCGAAACAACAACTTCGCATTCTTTGCCCAGGATGATTGGAAGGTCACTCAGGATCTCACACTGAACCTCGGTTTACGGACCGAGGTCCTTGGCGCCTTTTACGATCAGCTTTGCCACATCGGCAATTTTGATCTTGATCTTGCCAACTCAGGTCAATACCCGCTCATCTATGGCGGTTGTGCCAACAAGCTCGGCGTTGACGGCATGACCGGCCGGGGCAGTGATACGACCATGAGGAATGCCTACTCGACCGGCATCGGCCCGCGTTTCGGCTTCGCATGGGATGTGCTGGGACACCACAACACCACGGTTCGCGGCGGCTATGGCATTTACTACGTGCGGGAGGATGTCGGCACGGTCGACCAGCTGTCCTTTCAAGCGCCAATATTGCCCATTGCTTTCGCTGCCGGGCCTCCGGGATGCCTGGCAACATTCTTCAAGATCGATCCACAGCCGACTCCAGGGTGCCCGGCCCCACCCAACCCCAACCCGAACGGCCTGCCAGCCGCAAGCACAAGCGCGATCGACGGCACCTTCCTGCCATGTCTCGGCGTGATCACTGGGTTTTCGAACGGTACCGACGCATTCCCTGATATTGCCTGTGCGGATGGCAGTCCGGGAGTCGTTCCTTCACAATTCCTCTTTGCTCTGGCGGTGCCGCGGCACTTTGTCGTGCCGAACACCCAACAATGGAACCTCACCATTCAGCGAGAACTGGGAAAACAGTGGGTAGTCGAACTGGGGTATGTCGGCAGCCATGCCATCCATCTGCGTGAAACGCGAACCAATGTACAGGCTCAGCTGGCGACGCAGGACCACCATTTGACTGTCCAGACGACCGGTGGTCCGGTTGATATTACTTCCAGCACCGTGGCCAATGGCCCGGCTCGTTCAACATTGCTGGGGGTCAACGGCTACAGCGGCATGCAACTATTCGCCAACGATGCCTACGCCCATTACCACTCGTTCCAGGCCACGGTTTCGCGGCGGTGGGGTGCCGGATACTTCCAGGGCGCCTACACATTCTCCCGCTCGACCGATGCAACCTCGAGCGGAAACACGGCGCTGAACACGGCATTCAACGATGAGAGCGATCTGAGATTCTCGCGAGGACTCTCCGACTACGACCGCACCCATCGCGTTACCGTCAGCTATCGTTACGAGCTGCCGTTCTTCTCGAAAGCCAGCGGCCTCCAGCGAACGCTCCTCGGAGACTGGGCCATCAGCGGCATCACCATCTTCCAGTCTGGCACGCCCTTCTCTGTTACAGATTCCGCCGCAGGCACTGCCTACCTCGGGCCGGGCCTCGCCTCCGCCACACTCGGAGCCCAGCTCGCGGATGGAGGTTCCATTCCAGCAGGCTTGACATCCGGCGACATCCATTCTCGGATCGATGGTTATCTCAACCCGGCCAATTTCACCAAGGCGCCCTTCGCTGATCAAACGCTCGGTTGCGACGAAGACCCGACGCAGGCCGGGTGCACCACAGCTTTCGGCAATCTCGGCCGCAACATTTACCGCGGCCCGTTCCAGCAGAACTGGGATTTCTCGCTAATTAAGAACTTCCGCCTTACCGAAAGCCAGTCGCTGCGCTTCACGGCGGACTTCTTCAACATCTGGAATCATGCGAACTTTGCCAATCCGGCGTTCAATGACGTTGAGAACCCCGGGGCGTTTGGCAAGATATTCAGCACGGTCGGCACTCCGCGCCTCATCCAGTTCCAGTTGAGGTACGCATTCTAGTGAGCGAGGGAACAAGCCCGTCTCGCATCCCGCTCCTGGAGCGGGATCAGGTCACTCCGGAAGTCGCTAACGTCTACGACGCCCTGCAGAAGACGCGGGGCGTCGTGCCCAACATGTTCAAGACGCTGGCGCACACTCCGGCGCTCGCGCTTGCTACAGCTGGATATCTCAAAGCTCTTCTCAGTGACGGAGCCCTGCCGGGTTTCTACAAAGAACTGATTGCCACGCGGCTGTCGGTGTTGCTGGGAAGCGAATATGCAACCAGAGCGCACGCCCTCTCCGCCCGCCAGAAGGGTGCCACCGACGATCAGATCGCCGCTTCCCAGGGCGACTACGAGAATGGCCCGTTTACCGATGCGGAAAAACTTGGTTTTCGCGCCGCTGAACGCTTGCACCGCTCGGCAGCGGAGATTACCGACGAATTCTTCGCGGATCTGAAACAGCACTTCTCCGATCCGCAAATCGTTGAACTGATCGCAGCAGCGTCGGCGTTCGAACTGTTTCCGCGGCTCGTAGATGCCCTGCGCATCCCGATCACGCCAGCGCCAAAGTGACGTGGCGCCGATGTATCGCCAGCAGTCAGTTCCTACGGCGCCCAAGCGCAGCATCGCGCCGTTGTAAACTAAGGACCACCCATGCGGCCCCTGTCTTCTCGACTCTCAGTCCTCACCGGTGAAGGTGCTCTATCCGTCTACCTGCGCGCCAGGGAACTCGAGCGCCAGGGAAAATCCGTCATCCACCTCGAACTCGGCGAGCCCGACTTCCATCCTGCCGAGCCGGTTGTTGCCGCACTCGAAAAAGCTGTTCGCGACGGAAAAGACCGCTACTGCCCTATGGCGGGCCTGCCGGCGCTAAAAGAAGAAATCGCGGCTTATCTTCATCGCACGCGCAGCATCAACGTTTCGCCAGAGAGCGTTGTCATTGCCCCCGGCTGCAAACTCTCGCTGTTCTTTGCGCTCATGACGATCGTCGAGCCAGGTGACGAAGTTCTCTGGCCCGACCCGGGGTTCCCGGGCTATGCATCGATCACGCGCGGCTTCGGCGGCATGCCCGTTTCCTTCGGCTTGGAAGAAAGAAATCGGCTGCAGCCCGATCCTGACGAGATCGCCGCCAAAATCACTCCCCGCACCAAGGCGATCCTGCTCAACTCACCGTGCAATCCGACCGGCACGGTCTACACCGACCAAGTCCAACGCCGCATCGCCGAACTCGCCGTCCAGCGCGACCTCTACGTCCTTTCCGACGAAATCTACGCGCGCATCATTTACGGTGACAAATACATCTCCATGCTCAGCTATCCCGGTATGGCCGAACGCACTCTGATCATCGACGGCTTTTCGAAGAGTTTCGCCATGACCGGTTGGCGTCTCGGCTACACCATCGCGCCTCCCGAACTTGTGCCGCATCTCGTGATGCTCGCCATCAACAGCTATACCTGCACAGCGGAGTTCACGCAGTACGCCGCCATCGAAGCCCTGCGTGATTCCACCGGCGCTACGCCGCGCATGGTGGCTGAGTTCCAGAAGCGCCGCGAGCAATTCATCGGCGACCTGAATCGCGTTCCCGGATTTCGCTGTATTCCGCCGGCGGGCGCCTTCTATGCCTGGGTGAACATCGAAGACACCGGCATAAGCGCCGAAGAAGTCTGCCGTATCATGCTGGAAGAAGCCGGTGTAGCCGCGATCGCCGGCGCCGCTTTCGGCGACATGGGCAAGAACTTCGTCCGCTTTTCATTCGCGTCGTCCACGGCAACACTAAAAGAAGCAGTGGCCAGAATTCAGAAAGCCGCTGCCGTGTGGCAAGGCGTACGAGTGTAGCGCCGGTTTTGTTGGAGCGACGGTCGCCCTCGCCCGTTACGCCGATCGTAAATGAATTGAGAGCGCCCCGAGGCGCCGGAAAATCACTGAGATGAAAAATATCGTCCGTCTCGCCCTGACTCTCTGTCTCGCATCGTCCATCGCCTCCGCCCAGGCCCGCCCCTATCCCGGTCCCGACGTCCAGCAGCTCTACCAGCATTATCTCGACGTCGTGAACAACATCCCCGCGTTCGATCACCACGCGCACCCCGGTTTCGCTGACGATCCCGATGTCGATGCCATGGCCGCGCCCCCCGGCAGCGCCGCGCTCCGCGAGCGTGACACCAATCCCGAACTCGTCGCCGCTGCCAAGGCGCTCTGGGGATATCCCTACGCTGACTTTTCCCCGGAACACGCCAAGTGGCTGGTTCAGAAGAAAGCCGAAATAAAGAAGCAATACCCCGGCACCGCCTACTTCGACATGCTGCTCGACAAGATGAACTTCGACAAAGGCGTCGCCAACCGCGCCATGATGGCCGACTACCTCGATCCCAAGCGCTTTCCCTGGGTCTTCTTCGCCGACTCCTTCATGTGGCCTTTCGACAACACCCAGCAGACCGCCCGCAACGGCGACCAGAAGGTTTATATTCCGCTGCAGGAGAAGATGCTGAAGCGCTGGATGCAACAGGAAAAGATCAGCGCCCTGCCGGCAAGCTTCAGCGACTACCTCAAGTTCGTCACCCAGGTGCTGGAAGACAATCAGAAAAATAAAGGCGCGATCGCGATGAAGTTCGAGGTCGCCTACTTCAGGCCGCTGCATTTCAACGATCCTCCGCGCGAGCAAGCCGAAGCGATCTACAACAAGTTCGTGAAAAGTGGCGTGCCGACGGAGCCCGAATACCGCACGTTTCAGGATTACATTTTCCGCTACCTGGTCACTGAGGGCGGCCGTCTGAAACTGCCGGTGCACGTTCACTCTGCCGTCGGGATCGGCGATTACTTCAATCTTTCCGACAGCAACATCATGCAGTTAGAGAACATCCTGCGCGACCCGCGCTATTCCAACACCACCTTCGTCATGATCCACGGCGGATATCCTCTGGAACGCGAAGCCATCTGGTTGGCTGCGATCAAGAATGTGTACCTCGATTCCTCGTTGCAGGAAATTTTCATGTACCCTGCGGCCTTTAAAGACTCGCTTCGCCAATGGCTCGAAACCTTCCCCGACAAGATCACCTTCGGCACCGACTGCTTCCCCTACAACGACGTTCTCGGCGCGGAAGAAAGCTACTGGCTGGGAAACGTCTCCGCACGCCAGGCTCTGGCCGCCGCCCTCGCCGAGATGGTTTCCTCGGGCGAAATCAGCGATGCCAAAGCCATCGAGATGGCCCACGCCTATCTCCACGACACGGCCATGAGCCTGTATCCATCTTTGAGCCACTGACATGAAAAAAAAGAAATCATCCCGCAAGATCGCGCGCAGGAAGCACAAAGCAGCTGCCAAACCTGCCAACACCGTAGCGCTGAAAGGAACCATCGCCCAAGGCAAGCGCAAGGCCGAACTGCGCCATGTTCCCTGGAACTCGGTGGCCGTCGAAACGCTGAATCCACTTCTCGGCCGTCACTTCATCGTCGGACAGAACATCATGCTGGCGCGTGTTCTGCTGAAAAAAGGCTGCATTGTGCCTGAACACAGCCACCCCAACGAGCAACTCACCTATATCGCGGCAGGCGCGCTGAAGTTCTGGATCGATGGAAAGGAAATCGTCGTCAACGCGGGCGAGTGCCTGACCATCCCGCCCAACATGCCGCACAAAGCGGAAGCGCTCGAAGACACAGTCGATTTCGACGTCTTCAACCCGCCCCGCGCCGACTGGATGAGCGGCACCGACGCGTATTTGCGCTAGCGTTCCTTCGTGTACCTTGGTGTCCTCCGTGATTAAGATCCTTGTTCGGCTGGAAAGACACGTAAGCTGCGGAGAAACCGTGTCCCGGTAAGATAGAGACTGCCTTTGACTGAAACCGCGCTCACCACGTCCCAGCTTCGCTGCATCTCCTGCGGCGCGACCCCAGCAGTCGCCGCCCAGGACTTCCGCTGCACCACTTGCGGCGACTTGCTGGAATTCTCTTTCTCTCACTGGCCCAGCGATCCACCCGCCCTGAAATCCCTATGGCTGCATCGCAAAACGTCGCTCAAACCCATCGACCAGAGCGGCGTCTGGCGATTTCGTGAACTCCTGCCGCAGCTTTCGGAAGAACACGCCATCACGCTGCGCGAAGGCAACACGCCGCTTTATGAACTGCCCCGCTGCGCCCGAATCGCCGGAGTTGACTCTCTGCAGGCCAAGCATCAGGGCATGAATCCGACCGCATCATTCAAAGACACGGGCATGACTTTCGCCGCGTCCTCAGCGCACCAGCTGGGTTTCCGCTGGGTTGCCTGCGCCTCGACCGGGAACACATCCGCTTCCATGGCCGCCTATGCCGCGCGTGGCAACATGCGCAGCCTGGTCCTGATTCCCGAAGGCAAGATTTCCTGGGGCAAGCTTTCGCAGTCGCTCGACTACGGAGCCCTGACTTGCCAACTCCGCACCGACTTCGATGGCTGTGTCCGCATCTTGAATGAGCTCGTCCGGAGAACGCCCGTCTACCTGCTGAACTCGGTCAATCCCTACCGCATCGAAGGACAGAAGACCGCCGCCATCGAACTCCTCGAGCAACTCGGCTGGGAGCCTCCGGGCCACATCATCGTACCGGGAGGCAATCTCGGAAACAGTTCGGCGATCGGCAAAGCGCTGCTGGAGATGCGCGACATGAAACTGATCTCACGCCTGCCGAAACTCTCCATTATTCAGGCCCAGGGCGCGAACCCGTTCTACCGTTGCGTGCGTGAATTCAACGGAACGAAACTCGATCCCATGACCGCCGACACCCAGGCGACGGCCATCCGCATCGGCAATCCGGCGTCGTGGAAAAAAGCGCTGCGTGTGCTGCGCGAGACCGGCGGCGAAGTCGAGCAGGTCACCGAAGTGGAGATTGCCGAAGCGAAGGCTGAAATCGGTGCTGATGGCGTCGGTTGCGAACCCGCCTCGGCCGTAACCTTGGCCGGGCTGAAGAAATTGCGTAAGGCAGGTTTCGTGACGCGGAACGAAACTGTAGTCCTGATCCTGACCGGCCACCTCCTCAAGGATCCCGATTTCACCATCAAGTTCCACCGTGGGGACCTCTTCACCGGAACGCCCGGCGAGAGCCATGCCACCCAAACCAGCCCCCTGCAGCGCGCGCCTGTAGTGCTGGATGCCGATCTCGGTGCCGTGATTGCCACCCTGGACGCGGCTGAAAGATCAACCTGAGACCGGCCTGCTAGTGTTCCTGCGTGTTGTCGAAATACCCGCCAAAAATGCGATTTTTTCTGCATTCGCTAGAACTTCGCCGTGACTTCGTGTATAACACTCGGTTTCGGTTGTCCCCTTATGCGTGGAGCAGAGCTTCCGCGCTGCGATCAATCGATGCGGTGAGTTTGGGGCTTTCGTCCCTGAGGTTTGCACTTTTTCATGCCTTCGCGTCCCATTTCGTCAGATCGTTCCATTCGCCTCGCCTTGCCGGCGACCTCGGCCAATCTCGGGCCCGCGTTCGACGCCGCCGCCTTGGCCATGGATTTCCACCTGCGGCTCCGCGCCGAGCGCGCCCCAGACTTCTTCATTACCGCCGAAGGCCGTGACGCTGACATTTGTCGGCGCATGGACGATCACTTGATCCTCACCACCTACCGCGAGGTATTGGAGTCGGAGAACCGTAAAGTCGTTCCCCTCAGCATCCACATCGAAAATGAAATCCCCATCGCCAAAGGATGCGGCTCTTCCGCTGCGGCGCGCCTGGCGGGCATCGCGCTGGCCGTTCACTACGGACATCTCCGCTGGAAGGCCGACCGCATCGTGGGCGAAGCTTCTATGCGCGAGCATCACCCCGACAACGCCTCTGCCTGTTGGATGGGCGGGCTGACCGTGGCCCGCATGGCAAATCAAGTCCAGGCGCAGGTCGTCCAGGTGCATCCGAAAGGGAAGTGGCCTCTGCTGCTGGCGATTCCCGATGCGCCACTTTCCACGGAGCAAGCAAGGCGTGCCCTGCCGTTTCAATACGTCCGTGCCGATGCGGTCGTCAACATTCAGAATTCCATGCTATTGTTGTCGGCCTTCGTATACGGACGTCCCGACCTTCTCTCCTCCGCGCTGGAAGATCGAATACACCAGCCCTACCGGGCGCCGCTTTGTCCGCTGCTGCCCGCCATCAAGGAGTTGACTGGAGAGTCAGGGATTCTCGGAGCCGCTCTCAGCGGCGCCGGCCCGTCTGTTCTGGTATTTCTCGATCCGAAAATTTCTGTGAAGACGGCGAAGCAGCGCATCGCACTCCACCTGACTCGCCGCAAGCTGAAAGCCGAACTCCTGCTCACCCAAATTGCCGTGCACGGCGGAAAAGATGCGCCCGACTGGCGCAAGAAGCACTCCGGCCCGAGAAGCTAAGCTCCCAAAGAGGCTCCTGTTACGGAATCTGGAGCGTTCCGGCGACAGACAGATTTCTCGACGAGTTGCCCAAATAGATCGTATAGGTCCCGGGCGCCACCACCCAGGCGTGCGTGTTGTCATCCCAGTACGACAGAGGATGAGATGAGTCTCCTGCGTTCACGTTGATCGTGACGCTCTGCTGCTGGCTGGGCGTCAACAGCACCTTCTGCCATCCGACCAGACGTCTCGCTTCATTGGTGTTGCTGGGCAATCCCAGATAAACCTGCGCCACTTCCGCACCGCTTCTCGTTCCTGTGTTTTGCAGATTGAAGCTGACCTGAAAGCTGGGATTGCTGGCCGCCGTATCCGCTGTCACCTGCGCATTGGTGATAGCGAATGTCGTGTAAGAGAGTCCGTACCCGAAGGCGAACAACGGCGTCAGACCCTGAGTGTCATACCATTTGTATCCGACGTTATACCCGTCGATGTCGTAGTCGACCGGGAACGGAGTGGTCGAATCCGGTGGCGTCGCGATCACCGGACGCGGCAGGTCATTCACGCTTGCCGGGAAGGTTAAGGGGAGTTTCCCAGAGGGATTCACATCGCCGAACAGAATGTTGGCGATAGCCTCGCCGCCACGCTGTCCCGGATACCATGCCTCGAGCACTGCACGCACGCTCGCCAGCCACGGCATCACCTTGGGACCGTTGTTCTCCATGACCACGATCGTGTTGGGATTTGCCTCAGCTACCGCACTCACCAGCGCATCCTGATTGATTGGGGAGGAGTGAATTACGTCTGTGAAGTTTAGGCTGGGTACGTCCATGCCCTCGCTCTCCCATTGGCTGACAAAGACAATCGCCACGCTGGAGGAAGCAGCCAGAGCTGCAGCCGATGCGGCATTGGTTCCGTCGTTATATTGCACGCTGGCGCCGGGTGCCTTATCGCGGATGGCATTCAACGGCGAAGACGGGTCCCAGATCACCTGCGACCAGCACGGCGGACAAGGGTAGCCTTCGGTTAGGGCGGGCCCGCCGACGGGGCTTACCTGCGCCGAACCGCCTCCAGAGAGCACAGCAACGTCAGCATGAGACCCGATCACAGCGATCGACGCTACCGTGCCGCCGTTGAGTGGCAGCAAGCCCGCGTTCTTCACCAGCACCGCGCCCTGCTCCTCAACTTCTTGCGCGACTGCCGCGTCAGCCTCCGCGTCGATGGGATGAGTGCTCGCGGGATGATCAAACAGGCCGGAAGCAAACATCGCGCGCAGGATACGGTGGACCATCTCGTCGAGCCGCGATTGCGGAACCTGATTGCCTTGCACAGCCTGTTTTAGGCTCGTGTCAAAGTAAATGTTCTCTGGTTGCTCCTGATCCAGTCCGTGCAGTGCCGACGCGACCGTGCTGTGGGTCGCGTCCCAGTCGGACATCACGAATCCTGGGAACTTCCAGTCCCCTTTGAGGACTGTGCTCAGAAGAAAAAGGTTCTCGCAAGCGTAGGACTGGCTGAGCAGGTTGTAAGAACACATGACGGACTGAGCATTGGAATCCTTGAAGGCAATCTCAAAGGCCAGCAGATCGCTCTCACGGGCGGAGCGGTCATCGATGTACACGTCGGCCGTCGTGCGTCCGGTTTCCTGATCGTTGAAGGCGAAGTGCTTCATCCCCGCGATCACGTACTGATCCTGAATTGCCTTCAAATGCGCCGCCGTGATCTTGCCCGCCAGGATCGGGTCCTCTCCTTTGGTTTCGAAAGTTCGCCCATCGCGCGGCTCGCGGCCCGTGAGATTGACGTTGCCTCCGAGATTCACGTTGATGCCATATGCCCGCAGTTCGGCTCCGATCACCTTGCCGTACTTGTAGGCCTCGTCAAGGTCCCAACCGGCCGCGCTGGCAATCGAAGAGGGAAGCGCGGTCGCCTCTCCCACGCCCTGACTGACGCCGGTGCTGCCATCGGCAAAATACAGATCGGGAATATTCAGCCGGGGAGTGCCGCTGACCCAGCCCCCGGCACCGCGTGGCAGCTTATGGTTCCACCAATCGAGCGCCGCCCCGCCGTGTACCATGTGGATTTTTTCGTCGAGCGTCATCTGCCCGACCAGATAATCGGCACGCACGTCCGGAGACGCCGTCGGCGGCGGAGGCGGTGGCGGTGGCGGCGGATTCTGGCCGGTCGAACCTCCTCCACAAGACAATGTAGTAATGATGAGCGTAGAAAGAAGGACGATCAGCACCCGTCGCATGGAATGATTTCCTCCTCGCGATAACGCTGAATTGTACCGGGCTGCGTTGTACGGATTCAGTGATGTGCAGCGGCGTTTACTATCCGGTTAACTTGGCTGGCTGAAGTCCCGCAAGTTTGGCCCTGACTGGAAAAGGGGGTGCCGAAGGCACCCCCGCGAACGCCCGAGAGCTTAACGGTTGAGAGCTGAGAGCTCTTTACTGCTGTCGGCTCGCCGGCGGAATGATCCCATTCGAGCGCAGATACACCACCATCTGTCCGTAGTGATCGAAGCCGTGCCAGGCAAAGACCGTCCCCATGCTCAAACGGGTCGTGGTTCCTTCCCCGAAAGGGTTCTTGATCGGAGCCACCGCATTCTCCGCGGTAATCGTGCCCACTGCTTTGTGAGCATAGGCATAGGAGTCCTTGAGGAACTTGACGATGTCGGCTTTCGATTTCACCGCGTCAGGTCCGTTTTCCCCACCCGTGTCCACCGGCGGCTTCTCGCCGAGAATCGTTGCGGCCACGAGGTAGTTGACCGCTGCAACGTGCTTGGCCTGCTGCGCAAACGTGCGCACGCCCTTGAACTCGCCCCCGGTCGGAGCAAAAGAGAACTTGTCTTCCGGCATCGCTTCGACGGCCGGCACCAGTTCGCCCTCGATGGTTTTCACCGTGCCGTCCAGCACGCTGGTGACCGTCTTGGGTTCATCCTTCGACTGCGCAATCCCCAAGCCGCACAAAATCAAAACTGCCAATACCACAAACGCGTTCTTCTTCATGTCGCCTCCAAGCGAAGTTAACCCATAAACTGACCACTGCCCACTGGGAGTCAATCCCGCACCACCGCCGGCGTCAGCTCCAGCTCTTCCGCAGTGATGCGATGTCCCCGCAGTGCCAGAACGCCACACGCGAGCACGACTGAAGCCACCGCGAGCGCATCCGGAATCCCAATCTTCCTCGCGATCCCGCCCCACAATGTCGCACCCAGCGCCATGCCTCCCTGCAGCACCAGCAAGTACATCGATAGCGCCCGCGCCCGCAAGTTCGCCGGACACATCGTCTGCGCCGCTACGTTCAAACACGCCAGGATACCGATCCAGGCCCCACCCGCGACCAGCATGACGATACACAGCTCCGCAAAGGTCGCAATGCGTCCCGCCGCAAACGTCATTGCCGCAAAGACCATGATTGCGAAGACGACCAACCCGTCTACCGACAAACGCTCGCGCACACGAGGCAAAGCCGCTGCCCCGATCAATGCACCCAGCCCGAAGCACCCAAGCAGAACGCCGTATCCGCGCGCTCCAAATGGCCGTGCGATGATCGGCAGCAGCGCCGGCATCGAGACCGCCGCCACGCTGAATGTGCCGGTACGCAACAGCACCGATTTCGCTAGCGTGCTCTCGCGCACGTAAGCGAACCCATCCCCGATGGCTGCCCATACGCGTCGCCCATTGCGGGCAGGCTCTGCAGGCCGTTTCCATCGATACAAAAACAGAATCACTCCAAGAAACGACACGGCGTTCAGTACAAATGTCCAACCTGATCCCACGGCCCCCACCACGACTCCGCCCAGCGCAGGTCCGACGGCTCGCGCCGCATTGAATCCTGCCGAGTTCAACGCCACGGCGGATGCGTGTTGCTCCTGCGACACCAGTTCCGGCGTGATCGCCTGCCACGCCGGATCGTTCATCACCGCTCCCAGTCCCAGCAGGAACGTAAACAGGATCAGCACCCACGGCCCGACGCAACTCGTCAGCGTCATGATCCCCAGCGTCGCCGCCGCCAGCACCATCCACCCCTGCGTGATCAGGAGGAACTTACGCCGGTCCACCATATCAGCCAACGCGCCCGCCGGAAGAATCACCAGAAACACCGGCAACGCTCCAGCCGCCTGCACCAGACCAACCATGAACGGATTCATGGTCATCTGTGTCATCAGCCAGCCTGCTCCCACGTTCTGCATCCACGTGCCGGTATAAGAAATGACCGACGCCACCCACAGCGACCGGAACAGAGACTCGCCCAGCGGCGCCCAAGGTGAAGCCGGGCGACCACGCGACGCCACGCGTTCCGCTACGGGCATTTTGATCATCTCAGCCATGAAATCTCATCGAGGGCTGTTCGCTCTTCGCAACTCGGATTCCGCAACCGTCGTCCATTTTGCCAACGGCGAACGGCCAACGGCGAACAGCGAACAGCGCTAACCACTAACCACCAACCACTGCTTTCCCAAACGGCCACTCGCCTGTGCGCCACGCTCGCACAAAATAAATGGTCAGCCCAGCCACGAGAAGCACAATGGCGTAACGAATCTCCCTCAGCGCGTCCTTACGCTGCGAGAGGATGAACAGGAAACCAGCGGCGGCCAACAGTGCGGGCAACGGATACAACCACATGCGGAACGGCCGTGCCAGATTCGGCTGCCGCATTCGCAGCACGATGACGCCGACGCTCTGCATGAGGTACTGGAGAATGATCCGGATCACTACCAGCGAGGCAATCAGGTCCGCGAGGCGCAAAAAACAAAACAACGCCGCGACGCCCGCCAGTGCCAGCACCGACACATACGGGATGTGGTGGACCGGATGCACCCGGGCAAAGACACGAAAATAGTTTCCATCAAGTGCCGCCGCGTACGGTACGCGAGAATATCCTAGCGTAAGCGAAAACACCGATGCGAACGCCGTCCACATCACCAATACTGAGATGATGGACGCGGCCCCCTGCCCGTATACCCGTTGCATCAAGGTCGCAACCACGTACAGCTTGTTGTTGGACGCCCCCGACTGCACCATTTCCCGCCAGGGAATCACGCCCAGAATACTCACGTTCATTACTATGTATAGACAGGCCACCGTCAGAATGGATAGCAGCAACGCCCGGGGAATGTTCCTGGTGGGTTCTTTGACCTCATCCCCGAGAAAACAGATGTTGTAGTACCCGGCGATGTCGTACGACGCGATGAGCATCGCCCCCCCAAGTCCGTAAAAGAAGTTGGTGGAGAACGAAAACGCTCCTGGAGGGATGTCAAATGCCCGATGCACATCAAAATGCGTCAGGCCAGTGAAGATGATCCACCCGATCGTCCCCATCACCCCCGTCCACAATAGCTTCGTCAGACGCGAGATCGCGGTGATTCGCCGGTACAGGAGAAATGCCGTTAGAGCGCATACGCCAATCGCCACGACCGTCGCAGGCATGGCAACCCATGTCACTTCCAACGTGCCGATCACGGGGAGATGCATCGCTAGGCTGCGCGTCGACCATACCGACTCCAGTTGCGGCCAAAAGAAGGCGGCATACTGCGACAAGCCGATCGCTCCTGACGCGATCGATAGCGGCGCGCTGAACGAGAGTTGCCATATAAAGAGGAACGAAACGAGACGCCCTAGTTTTTGCGGTCCGTAGATTTCCTTCAGATACCGGTACGATCCGCCCGATCCAGGCAGCGCCGCGCCCAGTTCCGCCCACACCAACCCGTCGCAAATAGCCAGCCCAGCGCCAAGAATCCACCCCAGCATTGCCTGCGGGCCGCCCATCGCCGAGATAATCAGCGGGATCGTGATAAACGGTCCCACGCCGATCATGTCGATCATGTTCAGGGCGGTAGCCGAGCCTAGACTGATGCCACGGACAAGCTCCGGTTTGGGGCCAGATGCGGTTTCGGACGAAATTGACATGCAAGTCGTTGGTCGATGGCCGTTCGTCGTTGGCTAACCCCGTGGGAATGGCCGGTCGAATCCGCCGAACGACCAATGACTAACGACTAACGACGATGTGCCGCGAATAGCGAACGGCGAATAGCGAGCCTTACTACTTCCGGCTCAGTAAGTTCACAAACAACCGCACCGCCCCCGGCACTCCCGCCGGCAACTGGCGGAAAAAAGCGTATCCGGTGTAGATATAAGTGCCCTTTCCGTACTGCGCCACGAGTAAGCCGCCCTTCTGCTCGCCTTCCCCAGGATCGTGCGATTCCAGGAGCGGAGTGTACTTCGCGTCCCACGATGACATGAAATACAATCCGCGTTCCTGCACCCATCCCTCAAAGTCTTTCTGGGAAATTTCATTGGGGTAGTGCAGAATCGCATTCCCCGGATCAAGAATCTTCACCGGAGCCTCTTCAACCGAGACGCGTGCCCGGCTGAGCGTAACCGGGTAGGGCGTCAATGGGCCGGAATTGAAGTCTCCCGCCGTCGCGGTGTAGCCAACCGTGTTGTACTGCACCACCAGTCGACCGCCCCCTTCCACGTAGTCCAGCAGCCGCTTGTTGTTGGCAATCACATCTTTCTGCGTGTCATAAACGCGAATGCCCAGCACCATCGTTTGGTACTTGTTCAAATCCTCCGTCGCAAGTTTTTCCGCCGGGATCAGCGTCACCTTCACACCAATCTGCTCGAGCACCGTCGGGATCTCGTCCCCGGCTCCCATGATGTAGCCGACGTTCAAATCCTTCGGCACTCTTACGTCGACCACACTGACGTGCTGTAGTGCGGGCTGATAATAGTAGGCGGCCCCCAAGTCGTCACGTGTGACGAGCGTATATCCTTCGCCAAACCTGGTGCCTCCCACCTCAAGGTCCGCGCGGATCTGGGCCCGGCCTTCCTGCAGGTTCTGTGGCAGGACCTGAAAATTGAAATCCTGCTTCTCCCCGCGTTGCTGAAATGCCACTGGCGTCTTGGAGGGATCTACCTTCCACGATCCTGGAACCACCAGGCGAAGATCATCCTGCGCGTGTTGAGTCCCATCGTAAGTGGCGCCCACTCTCACGCTCCGCGGTCCGATGTTCGACAGCGGAATCACTTGTTCGTTGGGATCGACTTCCACCGAGAACCTCGGCACGATCGCCGGCGGCCGCACTTGCTTCTGTCCCTTCTCATTCAGGAACGGCACCAGCACGGAAGTGCTCGCGGTGGAATCCGGTCCGTCCGCATTGCGCAACGTATGTCCCAGGATCGAGAAGTCTCTTCTCCCGGTAACGTGATAACTCACGTGCGCCCGGAGATCGATCGGCGCAAACGGGAGCGTTACATATCGTTCGTCGTCGATCTGGTTAAGGCTCTCTGTTTCCGGGTTGTCCCGGTGCCAATAAGGTCGCGTCAGTTCGGCGGCATCATTCGGCACTCGCAGGCGAACCGTGCCGTACTGATCTTGCCCGGGTGCAAGGACGGCCGACTCGGTGTCCACTCTTTCCACCCAGTTCCCTGGGCCATCGATCCAGAACCGGCTGACTGCAAGCGGATACTTGGATCCATTATGAAACCGTATCCGCACCGAAAATGCCTGCCCCGGCGATATCGTGGTCTCCGCAGCCTTCTCGCTAGGCAGAGAGTCCGTGGAGTCCTCGCCGCCGGCAACCAGCGCTTCCATCGACACATTCATGGCCAGCGCGATCGCCACGCTAATCTGCTCTTGCTTTTCATGAAGCACGGTCAGCACGTCGTCCTTGCCCGATCCCGTAATCTGACTGTTCTCCACTCGTTCGACAACCTTGTCTAACGATTGTTTGGCGGAGAATAGAGGTTCCGCAGCCTTCCCCAGCTCGTCTTCCGGAGTCTGCCACGCTTGGTGGATCTGCTTGGCAACGTCGGCAAGCTCCGACCGCAGCCACGGCGCCTGCTTCTCGTCGTCTCCGAGCCTACCCGCAAGGCCCGGCAACGTGGTATCGATTCCGTCGAAGAAACCCTGTTCGTGTCCATCCTTATCCTTGGGGGAGTCCACCACCGAGTCCAGCAGCTTGTAATGCGTGAACCGGTCCCCCGGTTCCACGGTCCAGCTTCCCGATCCCTGCGAAAGCTGGTGACGCAGGCCCTTCATCGCAAATTGAATGTACGATGTTCCCAGCACCGGATCGTTCACCCCGGTATTCAGGCGCACCGTGTAGTTCGCCGCGTCGCAGGTGCTCGAAAAGAATCCGCAGACGTTCCCGCTATAGAGTTTCTTCGCCTGCCACGGCTTCAAGCCCTCAGCAATCTGCTCCGGAAATCGCTTCGGATCGGCCGCCGCGCGAAACGCCTCTTTGGTGAGTATCGCGGACGCCTGGTGATGCCCATGCCCATCCCGGTCCGTTCCTGAAAAGCGCGCAATCAGAATGTCCGGACGAAACGTCCGGATCACCCGCACCAGGTCCCCCAGGGCGACATCGTGTCCCTGCCATTTCTGGAAAGTCTCTTCAGGAGTCTTCGAATAGCCAAAGTCCGCCACCCGCGAGAAGCGTTGCTCCGCGCCGTAATAACGATCCGACGCCAGCAACTCCAAAGTCCGCAGCACTCCCAGCACGTCGAACAGGTTGCTGCCCAGCTTGTTCTGTCCGCCCTCGCCTCGCGTGAGTGTCATCAGCAGCGTCGAGACGCCCCTGCCGCGCGCTTCCAGCGTCAGCATGCCACCGTCTTCGTCGTCCGGATGTGCGGTCACCTGCATCAGCCGCCCGGTCGTCTGCAGCTTGCGCAACATCAGCTTCAGGCCGGCCGCGCCCGTTTCCTGCGGCAGCGGTTCGTAGTAATGATCGTCGGCGATTTTGGCCGCCGCGTCGTCAGCGGCCCGTGTGGCCTGTGGCAGTACGAGTACAAGGATCAGCAACCCGGCTGTCAGGCACGCAGTGAACGATCGCCGCCCACGCCAGTAATTCCCAATTTCCGGCATTCCCATGTGATGGAGTTTCCCTGACGAAAGCACCAAGTATATTCCCGCGAAATCACGGGCCCATCGCTTTCCCGATCGAATCCCGCAGGGACGGCCAGCTTAGCCCACCCGCTTCAGCCGTGGGTGAGCTTCCCTAAACAAGGCAAACTCCAGGAGGGACGACCCAAGGCACCACCCCGTTAGACTCGCCCTCTGCCCCCGCGGTGATCAACAAAACACCCTACTTTATTCCGCTCCCCGCCTTGAACTTCCGCTGGCACTCGCCGGCCGCCTGCACAATCTCCCGGAAATCCGACTCCCCCTGCACTCCGGAAAGCAGAGGATCCGACTGCAGCGCCTGATATGCGCAATAATTCTGTTCTACAGACTTCCGCAGAAATTCGTAGGCGATCTTCTTCTCGCCGCACTGCGCCAGCATCGCCCCCTGGTAATATTTCAACTCGGAGTCCTGCTCTGGAAGCAGCCGGTCCCGCGCCTGCGTTGCCAGCAAATCGACCGCTTCATGCGGATCCTTATTCAGACACGCCAGCAGAAAGTCCCGCATCCACGTCGGATTCGTTGTCATCCTGTCTGCCGCTTCCCGCGCTTCTTTCATCCGCCCCTCGCGCATCAGCACCGAGACCATCACTGCGTCCGACCACTCCGAGCCTGCATCCTTATTAAGGTACTGCTTGGCAAACGCCGTTTTGCCCGCCTCAAAGAACGCGAATGCGCATGATCGAAAGTTGAAGTTTCCGGGGTCAATCGCGGCGCCCGCGTCGCATTCGCGCTGCGCCTCGTCGAGCATGCCGGCATAGCGCAGCACATAGCCAAAGGAAAGGTGCGCCATGGCGCTGTCGGGGCGCCTCGCCACCAGGTCCCGCGCGTCTTGATATGCCTTTGTCAAATTTCCGGCGTCCGCTTCATTCGTTGCCAGAAATCCTGCCGCCGTCACCCGCCCGGGTTCCAGGTTGAGCGCCTTGCGATAGGCGGCATTGGAGTGGTCGTATTGTGCGGAACCTCCTCCCGAGTAGGTGGCGTCGAAGTAGTAGCGGCGTCCCAACGCTTCCCACGCAGGCGCGTAATTCGGATCGAGGCTGACTGCACGTTCCAGCATCCGAATGGCTTCTTCGTTCGGCTCGGCATCATGCGGAACGGAAAGGCTGCGCATGTACAGACCGTAGCCTTCGGTATTGGCCGGAGCCGTGCTCGTCTCGATGGCCGCACTTGCTACTCCGAGCGCCGGTAGCAATTCCTGGCGCACTCTTTTCGACAACTGGTTCTGCAGTGCCACCAGGTTGTCCGTCGGAGCGCTGACGGAACTCGTCCAGATCAGTTTGTTGTCCTTCACCTCGATGGCTTCGAGCGTGACCAGTACCTTCTTGTTCTCCTCGAGAAAGTGGCCTGTCACCACCGTGCCCACCTGCAATTCCTCGCCGATCTTCTGCGGGTTTGCCTCTCCGTTGGAGTATTTGCGCGTCGAGGACGAGGGCCGTATTTCCAGCCTCCGCGCGTAAGTCAGGGTATTGGCGACCTCGTCGGCGAGCGCGAAGCGTAGAAACTCCTGTGCCTGGTTATTGCCGATGTTCTGCAGCGGCAACACGGCGATCGTGCGGTTGCTTGCCTGCACCGCTGTGCCTCGCCGTTTCAGCCACCAGGCCCCCACCGCCACCAGTAGCGTGAGCAACACTGCGGCCAGGGCAAGCGTGACCCAGATCTGCTTCGGATTCGATTTCTGAAACGTGTTCGTGCCTGCCTTGGCCAGCGTTGGCAGACGCGATTTCGTCCGGGTTAATCCCGATTCCGTCTCTTTCTTCAGCCGCTGCAGATCGGCCTTCATCTCCGAGGCATTCTGATAGCGCTGGGTGCGGTCCTTCTCCATCGCCTTGCCGATGATGGTTTCCAGTTCCTTCGGAACTGCCGGGTTCACCGACGACGGCGGCGCCGGCTTCTGATTCATGACCGCATGCAGCGTGGTCACGACGTTCGTTCCCGTGAACGGCTTTTTCCCTGTTGCCATTTCGTAGAGCACGACGCCGAAGGAAAAAATGTCGCTGCGGGCATCCAGAGTCTCAGACCGCGCCTGCTCTGGCGACATATACACGGCAGTCCCGGGGATTACTCCGACCTGGGTCAGCGACTCTTCGAGCGAACTGTCACTGGCCGTGCCGAGATCCCCCACCTTGGCCAGCTTGGCCAAACCGAAATCGAGTATCTTCACCTGCCCGTTGGGGGTGATGAAGATATTCCCCGGCTTGATGTCGCGATGCACGATTCCCTTGCTATGCGAGACCACCAACGCATCCGCGACTTGCACCCCGATGTCCAACAAATGGTCCAGGTCGACCGGTTTGCCTTTGATCCGCGCTTTCAGGCTCTCGCCTTCCAGCTTTTCCATGACGATGAACGGATGGCCGCCGTTGTCCTCGATGTCGTGAATGGTGCAGATGTTGGGGTGATTCAGTTGCGACGCCGCGCGGGCTTCCCGTGTAAACCGCTCCAGCGCCCGCTTGTCGTTGGCCAGATGGTCAGGAATGAACTTCAGCGCAACATGCCGTCCCAGCCGGAGGTCTTCGGCTTCGTAGACCACGCCCATCCCACCGCCGCCCAGCTTCGACAGGATGCGGTAGTGGGACACCGTCTGCCCGACCATGTCCATAGTGCGAAGTGCCAGGGCGGATCGTCCCCCCCGCCCTCGGTTTTGATTGTACGTGGGCTTCGGTTCTCCTGAACCAAGCCCGGCCGCACTCTTGCAGCGAAGGCGTAATGGTATGAGGGGATCGCCGCCGGGTCAACCGTGGCCGCAAATTCGTACCAACATCCTGCGAACGCGGCTTTGGAAAGCAGTTTCCGAGACAGTTCTCGAATGAAGATCGCACATTCCTCTGGACGAACCATACGCCACTTGCGGTAATATGGATGGCAACTTAAGGGACACCGTGCCTTTCTGTAGCCCCGCAACGGGAGTGCCCCGCTTGGATCCGATCGGAGTAGGATCAGGATCTCTCTCATGTGATCGCGCGATGAAACCCCAGGATGTCTTATGGAACAGCGATTCACCGTCGATCGCGCATCGTTCGAGCAGTTTCTGGGCGCTACTTCCCTGATTCAGCAGCTTAAGGGTCAGCGTGGGCATGTTGATAGTTTCGAACCGGCTCAACCTCTGAGCGAGCTCGTCGAAACCCAGCTGGCAATTGAGAACGAAACCCTCGACTTCAACGCGGCAATGAACCGTGTCGTTGAACTGGCCTTGAATGCGAGTCGGGCCACTGCGGCCGGGCTATGGCTGTCCCGCGAGGGCGATTTCGTCTTTCAGACTGGCGCAGGAACCGGAGCCCGCGACAAACGATTCGAGTTCGAAGTGCTGTCGAAGCTGGCGACCAATGGCCACCCCTTCGCCCCTTCCGGCGCCACCGAGGACTGGAACGTTCGCCCCGATGCCACTCACTACCCTGGCTCCATCAAGTCCTTGCTGGTCGTTCCGATTTATCAGGCACGAAATATCGCCGGCGCGCTGGCGTTGTTCTCCACCCACTTTGACGCGTTCACGGAACAGGTTGCCAATCGGATCCGATTGCTGTCCGGGCTTGTGACTCGTGCTTTGGGTAAGGCCGCGGAGTCGGAATTCAAGCAGGCTGTCACGGAAGAACGAGCCGCCTTGTTGCAGGCCATTGAGCGGCTCATCCCCGCGTTGACAGGACTGGTGGACAAGGAGAGACAAGACTCCCGGCAGGTGCGAACCAAAGAATCGCAGTCCTCCACGGAAGCGGAACCCGGTGGAGTTCGAACGGGACTCATCGCCCGTCTTCTCCAGGGCGCCGGCAAGCTTCCTGAGCAGTTGCCGCAGGTCGAAGCGTCGATCCCAGCCGTTGTGCGAGCTTCCGAGCCCGCAGCCGAGATCCCCGCATCTCCAACACCTCCCCCAACTCCTCGAATGCGAGGAGCGGATCGGATCGCCGCAGCTGTCCCGAGCCGGGATTACCTCGAGGAAATGAGCCTTTGGGCGACGGACGCGATGACGCGCTGCTCCAAAACGCTAAGCCAGGCTGGCGTCGCTGCCCGCGATATCGGCCGCAGGGCGCCGGCCTTGACATTGCGCACAATTCAGACCGTGCTGCAGAATGCATTGCGCGTCGCCGGGCACCGCGTCCGAGTTCGTGTTCCAACCCATCTCATGTGGAGAGTGCGGACGCTGTCGATCATCTCCGGCGCAACTATTGTGCTTCTCACGATCGCCACGTTCCTGCTCCTCAGTACCGTCGGCAACCGCACCACGGGAACAATCGTTGGTCCCTCTGAGGCGATCGCCTCGTCGAGCGCGCCAGACGTGAATCGGAAGTCTGGCCGCCGCCTCTCTGAATCCCTGGGCGCCGGCGTTGCAAGAGTGGCTCCCCAAAGTCATCACGAGATCACGGATCCGGCCGTCGCATCTGCGCTCCATTCCTTGAGCAGATATGAAGTCGCCGGATTACGCCGTCGCGCACAGTTTGGCGACGATTCCGCTGCCCTGCTGTTGGGCATGGCGTACGAAACCGGAACTCTGGTGCCGCCGAACTGCGAGAAAGCCGCCGCGTGGATCGCGCAAGCTGCAAACGCGGGCCGGCCGGCTGCCGAATACAATCTCGGCTTACGCTATCGAACCGGAGACGGGCTGCCAGTCGATCCTGAGGCGGCCGCTCGATGGCTAACCAAAGCCGCGGCTCACAAATATCCGCAAGCTCGGGCCGCTCTGGAGGCGGCTCCCTAGCAGCTTGCGGAGAACCTCTTTGGCCGTTTCGTTTTGGGGGTGCAGCAGTTCACCGCTGCGATAAGGACCCTTTCTGTAAACTGCTGGGAACTCAGCTCATTCCCGGATCATTTCGCTATCCGCCCACCAGCCCCGCCGACGATCCCACCCACTGCATGTTCTTGTTGTGATCCACGCCCATCATCAGACCCCGTCCCATGCGCACGATGATCATCACCGGCAGTAGTTCTTTCAGCCAGACATACATGACCCGCAACTCCGCCTTGGTCGGCCCATGCGGCGTCTCGATCATCGGCGTGAAGCTGACCCGCTCCTGCAGGATGTACGCGCTGCGTTTCTCGGCCGGGATGGCATCGATGTCTTTTCGCGAAGGCGCGATCACCACCCCCAGCCCGGCAAACGAATAGAGAGGCTTGAGCACGAAATTCTCGAGATCATCCGGAAGCGCCGGCATCTGATCCAGAAACCATGTCCGCGGTACGCTTGCGTGTTTTAGATACGGAATCGAATACTTGCTGATGCGGAAATACCAATTGGGATGGCCAGCCCACTCAACATCGAGATCATCGCGGAAATCGAATGGCAGCGTCACGCCTTTGCGTTCGAGTTCATCGACGATCGCCCGGTTGTAGATGCGGTGAATGTGAATCCGTCGGCCGTTATGCTCGTAGAACAGGTGCCGCCCTTCCTTGATGATCTTCGTGATGCACACGGTCCGAATCCCCAGCAGGTTCGACGTGAGCAGAAAGTCAGGCAATGTCTTCTGTTCTTCCGGATGCACTTCCATCAGAATCACGTTCGCCGGATCGTGACCGGCGACAATCGCATCCACCAGCAATTGCTTGTATGAACCTCCGTCGAGTCCGCTCAGGTAGTAGCGGAGGTTCCGGTCCAGTCCGAACACATCGAGATACGTGTGCGCCAGCACCGGCTGATAGGCGTAGAGGGAAGGGAAGGCCTGCAACTCCACCAGCTTCGGCTGCAACTCGCCCGCGCCATCACGCACCAGTCCAAAATCGACTTGGATGAACATCGGGTGCGCCGCTTCGTTAGGCACACGAAATCGCGCAGGAATCGTGTGCTCCGATTTCGCTCGGTATTCAGAGCTATCCACAAGCTGCCGGATCAGCGCTTTCCCATCTTCTCCCAGCCGCTCGACCAACGCCGCGGGAAAGAAGCATGGCGTCTCCGAAACCTGGAATGGGATGTCCATCCCACACCGCGCCGCCAGTTCCCGCCGAAACCGCTGGTATTTTTCAGGAGTGAATTGCGAATTGAACGCCTGCCGAATTGAGGGGATCATAAGGCGCCGCCGATCCCCCCGAATCTCAAAACAAACCTGTCATCCTGAGCGGAGCAGGAACGAAGCGAAGCGTAGTTCCTGCGGAGTCGAAGGATCCCTACACTTCTTGTGCAGACGCTCCGCATCGAGGCATTCTCACTGTACTGTCTCACAATGTGGTAGGTCTTGGTTCGAGCTAACAGCTAACAGCTGATAGCCTGTTCTCACGCCTCTATCAAGAACTGCCCGCCCCGCATGATCTGTTCCTGATCGACCCAGATATCAAAATTCCGCCCGACCACGTCAATATGCGTCGACGAATACCACTCCGCCCCGGTGTGCGCCCCATACGGATTCCCAAACGCAATATGCACGCCCGGATACTTCTCATCCTGCAAAATCTGTCCAATCACGTCTTTCAATTCGATGTTCGTCCCGATCGCAAACTCGCCCACGCGATCACTGTTCTCATCCGTGTGCGTGTACTTCCAGAAATCCGACTCCAGCTCGCGATTCGCAGAATGCGCCTCCACCACCCGATTTCCACGAACCTGAATCGTCAGCGGATTCTCCTTCAAATCCCCGAACTTCGCGCACAGATAATCGCCAACCACGCCATCGATCACGAAGGTCCCATTCACCTCGCCCGGCGTGGTGAAAATTTCTCCGCCCGGCAAGTTGCCCCACTTCTCCGGACTGATAATTCCGCTCGTTTTCAGCCACCGATAATTCGGATTCAAATCCGCGGTCAAATCCGTCCCCGCCCGCGTCTTCGCCCGGATTTGCTTCGCCACGCGCACACGCTCCACAACCTTCGCACTCAACCGGTCGACTCTCTGGAAATCGGCGCGCATCCCTTCCAGCATGATCTGCCTGTTGATGTTGACCATATGCGCGTGCCGGATCTTGCGCCGGTTCACGATGTCGGTCATCTGCATGCGAGACTTCAGTTCGTTCATCTGCGCCTGCACCGCGAAAATGCTGACCTGGCTCGTCTCAAGGTCTTCGCAGATCGCATGCGGCAGATCAGTCAAGGGCCGTTGCGCGACATCCTCGAGTACCCACGGGGTGTAACGGCAACTCACCTCGTCCAATTCGCGCGCGATCGCCGCGGCGATTTCCAGGCTCACCTCGTCGGTGATCACCGTGACCTTCTCCGAGGGTTGAATGCGCAGGCACACTCGCACAGCATTCCGCGCTCCCGGAGTCAATTCCGGATCAAAGACCAGTTGCTTCAGTTGTCGTTTGGATTGCGTTTCTACGGTCTTCATCAAACGTGTCAGACGGCCTTGGCTGCAGGGAGATCGTTCACAGCTTCGCCCAGGCCCACCTCAGTCTCCTCAATAATGTAGTCAACCACCGCCTTCATGTCGCCGGTCTCCCGGAACACGCGCAACTGCCGGTCCGCGCCCGTGCCTCTCTTCATGATCTCGCGGATGTATTCCACTTCCTGCCGCGAGTCGAGTTCGTCCAGCACGTCGTCGACAAACTCCAGGTATTCCTCGATCAACACGCTCTCCGGAACTTCAATCTGCTTGCCGAAATCGATCAGCTTCCCTTCGATGCCATACCGCGCCGCGCGCCACTTGTTTTCCATCAGCAACGACCGCCGGTAAAGCCGGAATCCCGTGTTGGCCGAGTACAGCTTGTAGAGTTTCGCTACCGTCGCCTGGATCAGCGCCGCCAGCGCGATCGTCTCTTCCACGCGCATCGGAATATCGCACACGCGAAACTCGATCGTATTGAAGAATGGATGCGGGCGGATGTCCCACCAGATTTTTTTGGCGTTATCGATGCAGTTGGTCTTGATCAGCAGTTTGATGAAGTTTTCGTACTCGCCCCAGCTCGGAAAATAATCGGGCATATTGGTGCGCGGAAACTTGTCGAACACTTTGCACCGATACGACTTCAGCCCTGTATCCATTCCCAGCCAGAACGGCGAATTCGTCGAGAGCGCCAGCAGATGCGGTACAAAGTAGCGCGCATGATTCATCATGTGGATCGCCGTCTCGCGATCCTCCACGCCCACGTGCACATGCAATCCGAAAATCAGGTTCGCCCGCGCTACGAGCTGCATGTCCTGCACAATATTCTTGTAGCGGTCGTCCGGATAAACTTCCTGCAGTCTCCAGTCGGCAAATGGATGCGTCGCCGCTGACGCCAGCCGCAGCCCATTTTCCCGCGACAACCGGATCATATCGCGCCGCAGCATCTTCAGTTCTTCCTTGGCGGCCTTGATGTTCTGGCAGACCGATGTCCCCACCTCCACCACCGACTGGTGCATCTCGGCCTTGACCCGCTCCTGCAGGATCAGCTTGCCTTTCTCGATGATCTCGGCATGAATATGCGACCGTAGATCCCGTGTCTCGGGATCGACCGTCTGATACTCCTCTTCTATGCCAAGCGTAAAAGAAGGTTTCATGGGAACACCGCGCAGCCAGGCAAGGGGACGCCTAGCAAGGTCCTAATAGTATAGCGAAGAAGGCAAGGGATGGCAGAAGTCAAGAGGCAGAAGTCAGTGATTCCAATGTCAGAGGTGGAAAGTCAGAAATCTGCGCTTACCCGCGTTCCAGCCCGCGGAGCGGGCGGCAGAAGATAGCCCGGCGCGTAAGCGCCGGGTCGTGTGGTGGGATGACTCAAGCCCCGTAGGGGCGGAAGAGTCAAAACACCCGGTCATCGTCCTCTGCTCCAGCTTAGCCAGACAAACCCACAGGTCAATAACAGCAGCAGCGCGCTGAAGGCGATAGACACGGCCGAGAACAGGTTCCGAAACCAGTGGCCTTTCTCGAATGCCCGACCGAAGAGAACAATTGCGACAACTTGGTATACGACGGTGGAGATCAATCCCACCGTGACGAACAACTCAGTGAACCCGCCCGCGACCGCCCCCAAACCGGTCGCCTTCTCGGTCGAAATGCCTCGAAATGCGTTGGCGAGCCCGATGAGCGTCGGTAACCAGGGCGTCCAGACCAAAAGCAAGCCCCAGAAGAAGCGCTTTTTCTTCCCATCATCCATGCTATTTGCGTCTGCGCGGCCACCAACGCCGCGCGTCGATCAGAATTGGTCCGAGCAAGCCGCCGAGACAGACCAGCACCACGATAACCGTGCCAACGATAATTCCGATTCGCTGCACTGACCGACTCCGTGTTCCTCCGTGTCCCCGGTGGCAAAAGACTTAGGGTTTCGCCGCCACCTTCCGCGGCCGCGGCGTCCGGATATCCACCCACTTCGGGCCGCTCAGAAACGACGCCCACCGCATCTCTTCATACGGCTTGTCGCCGCTCTGCGCCTTGGCCACTGCCAGTTCCGCCGCCGCATTCACAATCCACTCAAAGTTCTCCTGCCCGACCGACGTCACCTCCGCATCCGGCGCCGGATTCATGAAGTCAATCGCATACGGCACGCCGTCCTCGACCGCAAACTCCACGGTATTGAGGTCATACCCCAAAGCCCGGCACAGCGTCAGCGCGTCTTTCTCCACGCGCTCTTTCATCGCCGGCGACGGCGGCGGATTGCCCTTTACATACCGTTCATGATGCGGAGCCTTCGGGTCGTAGCGCATGATGTGGACTTTTTCTTGTCCCACCACATAGCACCGGAAGTAGTCGTCAAACACCACGCCATGCTGCAGCGTCATGCACAGATCGCCGGTCTGGTTGTAGGCGTTGAAAAACTCCTCGGGCGAGTCGACCTTGTACACATGCTTCCATCCGCCGCCCGCATACGGCTTCAGGAACGCCGGAAATCCGACGTACTCGAATATCTCTTCCCAGTTCAGCGGATAAATCAGGTTCCGCATCGACTTGTCCGTCGTGTCCGGTGGATGCTTCTGATGCGGCAAAATCACTGTCGGCGGAATCGCCACGCCCAGCTTGTGCGCCAGCGCATAGTTGAAGAACTTGTCATCGGCCGTCCACCAGAACGGATTGTTGATGACAATCGTCCCTTGCAGCACCGCGTTCTTCAGATACGCCCGATAGAATGGAATATCCTGCGAAATCCGGTCGACGATAACGTCGTATTTCTTAGGCTCATCCATCCGAATCCCGCCAATCGAAACAAACTCCGCCTGCACGTCCGGCAGCTTCATGGAGTTAATCTTCTCCACGAAAGCCGGCGGAAACGTATTCTCCATGCCAAAAAGAATTCCGATTTTTTTCACGAATGTCTCCAATTCACAAGGACCTGAATCGTCGGTTGCGCCGACTAATTTTCCGGAATGCGCTGGACCTCATCGCGACTCTTCTTTACCCATTCGTGCCAATTGGAAGTGGAATCTCGCCAGAGTCCGGTTCCGATTGCCAGATTCATAATCGGTTCAAGTGAAGCATCGATGGCTAGTAGGGTTCCAAGAGAAACCACGCGCATCTCATCCTTCGCAACATCAGGCCCCGCGCCCGCAAATAGCTCCCACTCATCTTCTTCCCAGCGGCATGCTTCGGTGATTCGTTCTCCGCGAAGCGCCGCCAGGTCCGTAATTGCCATCGAATCTCGGCTGACCGGGTAAATCCATGGTTCGTGCAGCCACCTCCATACTGGCTCCTGGATTGCGCTCCAGGGCAAACTCATGTTCGGTACGTCGATTGTCCAGTGGTCTCGATCCGGGACGATCTGAAAGGCCGGAATGTCCTTCGTCTTGTAGTAATCGAACACGCCGAGCATCAATTCTCTTGCCCAACCGCTATCGACCTCGCGAATTGTAAACGAACCTAGTGCGGCGATTGCCACTAGCCTGCGATCACGGGACGTTTTTACTTGAGCAACAACATCGCGAATGATCTTGCCGACTTCGTCCCGCATGTAAAAGATGGCGCCTGCCAAGATGAATTCGAACCCAAGCGCCTCGCTGACTCCGATTGTGTAGGCGAAACGTGGTGTCGTCTCGCCAATGACCATATAGATGTGCTGACCATTTCGAGCGATGTTCTCCCGAATGTCGTCTAGTGCTCGTTTCCGCTGGGCGTCGCTGACCATCTTCCCTAATCCTTGTCTCACTGTGGCGCGCGAATCGCGAACTGCGAACGACGAACAGCGATCAGCGAGCCACGCTAGCAACTAGCAACTAGAAACCAGCAACTAGCAAAAATACTTTCCCGCCATCCGCCGCCACAGCGGCCAGTCATGCTTGCTGTTGTCGCCCCAGATGTCGAGCCAGTGCGGAATGGCCTTCGAGTCCATCAGTGCGGCCATCTTCACATTCGCATCCAGACACATATCCCAATCGGCGCTGCCGAGCACGATCTTCATCTGCCGGTAGCGCGACAAAAACCATTCGTCGCTCATGCCCTGCAAATAATCCGGCGGATTGTTGAAGTACACGTTGTCGTCATAGTAGCCATCGAGGAAGCTCTTGATGTCGTACGACCCGCTCATCGTCACGCATGCCGAAACCAGATCCGGATGCCGCATGGAAAAGTTCAGCGCGTGATATCCCCCGAAGCTGCATCCTGTAACCGAAATCTGCGGCGCCCAGTTCTTCCACTTCAGGAACGGCACGAACTCGTTGAGCACGTAGCGCTCGTACTGCACATGGCGCCAGATGCGCGATCCGGGATGGACTCCCTTGTTGTACCAGCTCTCGGTGTCGACACTGTCCACGCAGAACACTTGTATCTGTCCCGCGTTGATCTTCCCTTCGAGCGCCCGAATCATCCCTGCGTCTTCGTACTCGAAAAAGCGTCCCATCGAACTGGGGAAGACGAGCATGGGCTGACCTGCGTGTCCGAAGACCAGCGCTTCCATATCGCGCTGCAGTTCGTGGCTGTAGTTCCTGTGGTGTTCGCGGTTCATGCAGACGAAGGATTGTACCCGAAAGCGCGTGCGCAGCGGACACTTTACAATATCGCCCATGCGCGCGATGGTCCTGGAGAAGGCCGGTCCGGTCGAGGCATCGCCGCTTGCGCTGCGAGACGTTCGATCTCCGATCCCTGATGCGGGCCAACTCCGTGTGCGTGTGCATGCGTGTGGACTCTGTCACACTGATCTGCACACCGTCGAAGGCGATCTTCCTGCGCACAAGCGTCCGGTGATTCCAGGACATCAGATCGTGGGCGTTGTCGACGCTCTCGGAGTTGATGTGACTGCGCACAAGGAAGGCGATCGCGTTGGTATTCCGTGGCTCTTCTCGACGGATGGCACCTGCGAGTTCTGCGTGCGCGGACTCGAGAACCTCTGTCGTCACGCGCGCTTCACCGGATACGACGCTGATGGCGGTTACGCGGAATACGCGGTCGTGCCTGCCGACTTCTGTTATCCGATTCCGGCGGTGTTTGACGACGTTCACGCTGCGCCGCTGCTTTGCGCGGGCATCATCGGATATCGTTCGTATCGTTTGTGCGGGGTTCGCCCGGGCGAGAACCTTGGGCTCTACGGATTCGGTGCGTCAGCGCATCTGGTGATTCAGCTGGCGCGATATCGGAAGGTCAACGTCTTCGTGTTCACGCGCAGTGAAGCGCATCGCGCACACGCTCGCGAACTCGGCGCTCTGTGGGCGGGACGCGCTGAAGACACTCCTCCTGAAGCGCTGCACGCGGCGATCATCTTCGCGCCAGCGGGATCGCTGGTGCGAGAAGCTCTGCGCGTTCTCGGCAAAGCGGGAACAGTCGCGTTAGCGGGAATCACGATGAGCCAGATTCCCGCGCTCGATTACGAGTTGCTCTATCACGAGAAGGTTGTGCGCAGCGTGGCGAACGCAACGCGGCAAGACGCGCGCGAATTCCTCGAACTCGCGGCGGAAGTTCCGTTGCAGACTGAAGTCGAGGTATTCGATCTCGCGGAGGCGAATCAAGCGCTGGAAAAATTGAAAAAAAGTGATATACGTGGAGCGGGCGTGCTGCGGACTAGGTGAGCCGGCCTCTGGCAGGCTCATCCGCCAACCAGAGATCAGGGTAAATCCGCGCTAGTTACTGGTTAGTACTGGGTACCCCCTCCCCCTCCCCCCTTTCCGAGCTAAAATATCCAGAATCAGTAACTTAGCCTGTACAATCCGGGCAAAATCTTGAGCCCCAAGGGTTTGGAGGCAAAATCTTGGGGCCAAAGGAGTTAGGGTGATACCGCTTCTCAGTTCCTGGTTCTCCGTTCTCAGTAGAGAGTTCAGGGTAGGAGTTCCGGCTATGTTTTCAATGAGCTAATAAAGTGTACCTACGATTATCTTATTGTTGAAGGAAACTGTCAAGGACCGGCGTCACAATCGGCGAGTTCCTTGCCCTTGCCTTACGGACCAGACACGACCTGCAACTGCACGGCATTGGCGGCGTAGGTGATCTGGAAGTGTTCGCCGGAGTTGATGCTCAATCCGTTCACGGTGGCGAATTGCCCGGTGCGCGCGCTCGACGTCACGATGGTGAAGGTGTCGCCGATGGCGGGAAGGAAGTTCTTGATCAGCGCGATGTTGAGAGTGCCTGCCAGGCTCACGCCGTTCGAGACCGCCAGTTGACTGTACTTGCCGCCGACCGTGGTGCCGCCGATCTGAACGTTCAAACCTCCCGCTGCTTGTTGCGTGTAGCTGCCGGTGATGGAGAGCTTGCCCGAAGCCTTGACAGTATCGCCGGCAGTCACCGAAGCCGAGGACGTTACGGCTGAAGCGATGGTCCCTTTGCCGAAGAGCGTGCCGCCCTGGAGAAGGAATCCGGCGGGCGCGGTCAGGGTGCCGTCCACTTTGGTTGTCCCCGCGGTCTGGGTGTAGGTGCCGCCAACGGTGAACTTGCTGTTGGCGGAAACGGTGGTCTTGCCGCCATTGGTGAAGCTGGGCGTCGTCGTCACGACTGCTTTGCCCGACACGGTGAGCGAGCCTTTCTTCGCATTCGAGGAGAGGTTGGCAATCGCGTTGGCGTTGTTGAAGCTGTTGAGGATTTGCGCGGTTGGGCTTGTCAGTTGAAGGTTGGCGGCGTTGGTGACAATGTTGGCGCCTCCGAAGGCGAAGGTTCCGCCGACGACGTAGGTTCCGCCGGTCAGAGTATTGCCTGCGAAATTCGTGAACGTCGCACTCGGGATCCTGAGAACGCTGCCGGGGTTGACCTGAAATTTGCCCAAGTTGGTCTGGGAGGACCCCTGCATGATTAGCGGAGTGGAGAGATTGGCAAGGAAGATGCCTTTCTTTTGATTGGTGAAGGAAACACCGATCGTTCCTCCTCCTTCGATCAGGTTGTCAACGTTGGACCACGTCGGCGAACTTCCCCCACCAGAAATGAAGTTACCGGTGTTGTCCGAGAGCATCATCGTGCCTTTACCAGTGAGGGTGACTGGCCCGGAAATGATGAAGCTGACCGGACCACCGGTAGAGTCCAGAAAGATCGTTCCACTGTTGGTGATGGTGTTCTTCAGGGCCATCTGGGCGTTGTTAGGGACCAACACCATGCCAGTGTTGGTGAGGCCGTCAAGGGCGGGTTGGGTGGGAGCCGCCTGGATGAAACCGCTGCCCGACGTGGCGAAGGTTCCGCCTTTAATGGTGTTCGAGACCAAGGTGACCTTGGAACCATCGAGGGCTGTGATCGTACCGCCTGCGTTGTTGATGTCACCCTGAGTGCGCAATTCCCCGCCATGACTGGCCTGCATGGTCCCGGAATTCGTCATGGACATCACCAGAAGCAAGGGCGTTGCAGCATTCGCGTCAACGGTGCCGGAGTTGGTCAAGGTCAGCCCACCACCGCCACCCATCACTCCTGTACCGCTGATCGTGTTGTTCGTATTCACCAGAGTCGCTCCACTCCCGACCATACTTTCGATCGAATTGGCAAAATTCACAGTCCCGCCGCCAGTCAGGGTCACCGTCCCGTTGATGGAGGTGACATCATCTCCCCAGGCCGCAGATCCGATGCGAATGGTCCCCGTGTTGGTGAGCGTCCCAGAAAATCGCCAATTGGCCGATCCCTGGCCGCTCAGACCGCCGATCTGAAACAGCCCGGCGTTGGTGAGATTCATGAGCGTGCCGCCCTGGCCCTGAATCATGCCACTCCCGGCCGTTGTCAGCGTGCCCCCGGAAATCACACCCTCCATGAGACGCACCAAGGAACCGTCCAGGGCCTTGATGGTGCCTCCGGCATTATTCAGGGAGGGCGATGACAAGCCGTTCAGAAGAATCTTCAGCGTCCCGCCATTACTGGCCTGCAACGTTCCTGTATTGAGCATGGTGCCAGTGTTCGTCTGAATGTTGAGTGGGTTCGTGCCTTGTGCGTCGACCAGGCCCTGATTGTTCATGTTGAAGACGCCCTCGGCGCCCAGAGTTCCCGCGCCGCGGATGGTTTCCTGGTTGACCAGAACAGTGCTTACGTTCCCGAGCACGAGGTTGGGAGCATCGTTCATCAGCAATATTCCGCCACCGCTCAAGGTTACGGTGGTCCCAGTCAATTGCATCTGAGCGCCGCTCGAGCCGGATCCGGCCATCCCCAGGGTGCCAGCGTTGCTGACAGAACTGCCCCCGATCGTGAGCCGGTTTGGATTGACCACGGTGACGCTGTTGCTGCCAGCGATGGTCAGATTGTTGATCGTGGGGCTGACATTAACGGTGACGACGGAGGTCGAGCCACTCTTGCAGTTTCCCACGGTGATGTCGCTGCCGTTGGCGGGCACGCCGGTTGGGCACCAGTTGGCAGCGACGTTCCAGTTCCCGGCACCTCCAGCCCATGTCGCTTGACCCAAAACGGGAATGGCAGACAAACACATAACAACCAAAGCTAGCGCTGATGCATACCCAGACTTTTTCACGACTGATCCTCCCCCAAGGCGCAGAGAACCCGCGCTTTCCGCCCCTGTCTCTGGTAAAATCTGCGGCCAGCGGCCTTTGGCCATCGGGCGGTTCCTGAGCGTGCTTGATACTCAATTCCCCCGGCCCCCGTCTTTAGATCGCGATCAAAGTCTCTTCAAAAAGTTTTGAAAGCGGTTATGCCTTTGCAGGAACAGTCGTTATTCGAGTTCGGGCCTTTCCGTCTCGATGCCGGAGAGCGCCGCTTGCTGCAGAATGGAAGGCCGATTCCGCTCACGCCGAAGGCGTTTCAGACTCTGCTGGTTCTGGTTCAGAACCAGGGCCGCGTTGTGGAGAAAGAGGAGTTGCTCAGGAAGGTGTGGCCCGACACTTTCGTCGAGGAAGCTACGCTTGCCCAGAACGTCTTCACGTTGCGGAAACAACTCGGCGACGATCGCAGCGAGGCCGTTTACATTGAAACCGTTCCCAAACGCGGATACCGCTTTGTGGCTCCGGTTCAACCGGTGGCGGCACGGGCAGCAATCGAGTCTCCCTTATCGATCAAGCCAGTCCCCCTACACGAACGGTCTCTATCCCGCCGACGCTTGTGGATCATAGCTACCATCCTTGCCTGCGCTCTTGCCGCCAGCACTTTTTATATCGGCCGCCGAATGAACGCGCCTCCACTGCATGCCATGCTGCTGGTATTGCCGGTGCAGAATCTCACGGGAAATACCGACCGCTCCTACCTGGCGGATGGTTTGACCGAAGAGTTCATCGCACAACTGGGAGCGATGGACCCTCGCCGGCTGGGCGTTATCGCCCGTACCTCTTCGATGGCCTACAAGGACACAAACAAGACCGTCGATCAAATTGGTCGCGAACTCAACGTGAATTACGTGCTTGAGGCAAGTCTGCGGGAGGCGGGTCAGAGGACGCGGGTCACGGCGCAGCTCATCAGCACGAGCGATCAGGCCCGGCTCTGGTCGCAAGACTACGACGCGCCGTCGGGCGACCTGGTGGCAGTGGAAGATGAGATCGGGCGGGCGGTAGCGTCGGAAATTCATCTCGAGCTGCAGCCGCAATCCCGGCGGCGCCTGGCACTGATACGAGCCGAAAATCCCGCGTCGCGCGATCTCTACCTTCAGGCGCGGTATTACTGGAACCTGCGTACTCAGGACGGCCTCAACAAGTCGCTGACGTTGTTCTACCAGGCGGCCGAGAAGGATCCTACGAACGCACGTGCCTATGCCGGTGTCGCCGACGCTTATAACCTTCTCTTGTTTTATGGATACTCACCTGGAGCCGGAAGCATTTTGCGAGCGAAAGAAGCGGCTCAGAAAGCGGTGGAACTTGACGATGCGCTGGCGGAAGGCCACGCTGCCCTGGCGTACGTGGAGTTCATGTGGCTGTGGGAGTGGCCCCAAGCGGAGAAGGAATTCCGACGCGCCATCAGCCTGAACCCGAATTATGTCTCGGGGCACCAATGGTTCGCCCTCTATCTCTCGGCGATGGGACGGCCTCAGGAAGCGATGGCTCAGATCAACGAGGCGCGCTCCCTCGATCCCGCTTCGTTGATCGTGCGGGCTGCGGCTGGTCTAACGGCGTACTACGCGCGTAACTATGACGCTGCGATTGCGGAGGCGCAGGCCGCTCTGGATGTGAATCCGAATTTCACGCCGGCACTCACCGTGCGCGGACGCGCCCATGAACAGAAAAAAATGTTTCCCGAGGCCATGGCGGACTACCAGAAGGAAATGGAACTTACCCAGGGAACGGCGACTACCATGCTGGCCGATCTGGGGCACCTTTACGCTGTGACCGGCAAGACCGCGGAGGCCACCGCAGTGATCCAGAAACTGAGCGATCTGCGGCGCCAGTTCCCGTTCGTCGGCTTCACGGCGGAAGCGCTCGTTTACGCCGGCATGAACGACCGAGACAACGCGATTGCCTACCTGATCAAGGCCGAACAGCAGAACGATGGTGCCCGGATCTGGGTTAGCTCCGACCCGCGCTGGGATCCGGTCCGTTCGGACCCGCGATTCGACGCCGTGGCTCCAGTGCCCAGCCGTACGCCGTAGCATTCCCACGCAGCCCTTGATTTTTCAATAACTTAGACCCGTTTACTTCCCCTGGTAACCGTTCAACCCCTATTTTCGTCATTTCCCTGCCTTCCGCGTGTATAAAGGACGCAGCTTCAATAACATCAAGCTGTCGAACTCCACGTTTCGGAACTTCCAGGTTTCATCCGTGGAACAGTTGTTTCCGTCACGCTCCCGAAGAGAGCGAGGGATAGTTCTAAACTTCGCAGCAGACGAGGAAAGCGAGAGCAGAATGCATAAGCCGATCAAGTATGTCGAGAAGGCTGTTACGGTGGCCGCTACGAGCGCGTGGGCTGTCTTTGAACGCCTGAACCGCATTTCCCCCAATCCGTCGCCAACCCCGAAATGGTCCGACAAGCCGCTGCTCAAGTCCTGGGAAAAATCGAAGCCACCGCTGGGTTGGCCGCGCTCGACCGACTCGCTCTGTCCGAAGTGTGTCCCGGAGATTCGCCAGGAGATTCTCGATGGCCATCTGCCGGTCGACATCCTGATGAACGAAAAAGTTGGCGAGGTGAAGGCCCAGATCGTCGAGAAGGACGGGAAGATCTGGATGGTCAAAGACTGCCCCAAACACGGGCACTTTGAAGACCTGATGTCGATTGACACCGAGTTCTCGCGCCATCTGGAGGAAGTGTTCCCCGGCCGCGACATCAAGGCGCACAACGACGAGCACCTGCACCATCACGGCTCTTCGACGGTGAAATATGGCCGAGGCTCCGTGCTTACCGTCGACCTGACGAATCGGTGCAACATGATGTGCGATCCCTGCTTCATGGATGCCAACCAGGTTGGCTTCGTCCACGAACTGAGCTGGGAAGAAATCAAAACCGTTCTCGACAACGCGATTACGATCAAGCCGCGCCGGCAGATGTCGGTGCAGTTCTCGGGCGGCGAGCCGACGCTATCCCCGTATTTCCTGGACGCGGTTCGTTATGCGCGCAAGGTTGGATACAACAGCGTGCAGGCCGCAACCAATGGTATCGAGTTCGCGAAGAGCTTCGAGTTTGCGCAGCAGGCGGTCGAAGCTGGATTGCGTTACGCCTACCTGCAGTTTGACGGCATCGGCAACGCTGCTAACTCGCATCGCGCCGTCGGCAACCTGTTCGACGTGAAACTGAAGGCCATCGACAACCTGCACCGCGCTGGTTGCGAAATCGTTCCGGTCATCACGATCGTGAACGGCATCAACAACGAGCAGGTCGGACGCATCATCCAGTTCGCGTTAGACAATCCCAAGAAGATCGGCTTCCTCAGCTTCCAGCCCGTCTCGTTTACTGGGCGCGATGAAGCCATCACTGACGAGCGGCGCGTAGCGCAGCGCTACACGCTTGCTCATCTTGCGCACGATGTGAAGAATCAGACCGGCCTCGGCGAGCCCGCGCGCGACTGGTTCCCCATCAGCTTTATGGGTACGTTCAGCGACTGGGCTGACCTGATGCATGCCCAGGACAAGAACAACGACTGGGGCCAGCTCTCCTGCGGATGCCATCCGAACTGCGGCACGGGTATGGCCGTCATGATCGACAAAGAAACGAAAGAAGCCGTTCCCGTCACGGCGTTCCTGCACGGCGATCAGCTGGCAAAAGATATCGCCAAGGTCAACGACGCCGCCCGCAGCAAGTTCTGGACCGGCGTGGGCATGGCGCTGGTGCTGATGAAGAACTACAACCCGTTCAAGTCGCCCACGCATTTCAAGATGATGGACTTGCTGAAGAAGTTCGATAAGAACTACAACGTCACCGGGCGCAACTATGGCAAGGTCGGTCCCGAGCGGACCATTGACGACGTCATGAAGCGCCGTCAGGACCGGTGGAACTTCCTGTTCATCGCGGGGATGTGGTTTCAGGACCTGTTCAACTACGACTTCCGGCGCACCGAGCAGTGCATCATCCCGTACGCGACGCAGGAAGGGGAGATCAGCTTCTGCGCCTACAACACGGGCGTGGGCTGGCGGAACATCATCGAGAAGATGCACATGACCGCCACGCTCTCCAAGTGGTACGAAGAGCACGGACGGCACGAGATCTTCGCCGGGGGCAAGAAAGTCAAGATGGAAGACGAGACGCACGCGCTTTACCTGCGTGAGAACATCGTCACGAACGAAGTGCAGCATGATCTTGACAAGCTGGGCATCGCCAAGACGGCCCGCGAAGAAAAGACACGGGCGCGGGATGCGAAGCTTGCCGCGAGTCGCGGTGCGGAAAAGAAAGACGCCGCCTACGATGCGCGCATGGCACAGCTCTATCGGGAAGTGATCCTGAAAGAGAAGCCGGCCACGTCGAACGAAGCCGGATTCATCCCGCTGGGCGCGATTGCCGGTGCGAGTGGCAATGGCTCGAACGGCAACGGCCACTCCAATGGCAACGGGGCCGTCAAGAAGGCCGAAGAAGTGGGAGAACCGGTGGCGGGGGACTAGCTGCCAGTTTCCAGGTACCAGCATCCAGCAAATAGGGCCGCTCTTGGGAGCGGCCCTTTTTCTTGGCTTGATCGTACTGACTGGTCAGGTTACAGGCCCTTGTAGGTCATGGTGACCGACTTGGAGCCGCTCTTGGGAACGGTCATGTCGTAGAGCAGCACCAGGGAGCCATCCGTGTCGAGCAGTGGGGCGGTCACGAAATTTACTCCAGGGTTGCAGGGATTGGGGGGACGGAAGGTGTTCTGACCGAACGCTTCGCTGCCAATCCCTTGCAGTGTGCTGAGGTTCTGCAGCAGCAATCCCACCGGGCTGGCTGATTCGGAGGAAATGGAGTTCCAGCCGAACGCGCTGCTGAACGTTCCATCGAAGTTATTGCCCACGAAGTCGTCAGCATCCACGTCTGCCCAGCGCACCAGGAACGCTTCACGCGAAACTGCCGTGTTGTTCTTGAGCGCCATCAGGATTTTGACCGACGCTGTCGGCGCCATTTGCGTGATGGTTTGGGTCAGGGTCCAGATCCCGTCACTGGTCGTCCGTGCGATCTTCACCGAGGTTGCGCTGTGGCTCACGATGACCGGACTATTCCAGTTCCCTGTGTCACCGAAATCAGCGAAGTCGCTATAGGCGACCCGGCTGGTGTTGTTGCTGACATCGCAGATGGCATAGCCTTCGGATCGGTCCTCCACGGACACCAGTGGATGCCCAATCGGGGTCTGGAACTCCGCGATGTTTCCGTTGGCGGTCACACAATATTCCAGCGTGTTGTTGTTGATGCCCGAGGTGAAGGTGAACGAACAGTCGGTTGTGGCCGCAGGGCTCGGCTGGACTCCGCTCAGCGCGTTCAATTTTTCTTGACGCAGTACAGCTTCGTTGGGATGCGGATTGGAACTCGCAACAGGTTTGGGCAAGTCGGCGGCCAGGCTAACGCAGCTCAAAGCCAAAATGACGGATGTAACAGCTAGTCTCTTCACGGAACTCTCCTAAGATGATTCAGTTTGTTGGGGATTAGTGTGATTGCATCGAGTCTCGGCCGACTCAAAGGCTCGCTCTCGACGCGAAAAAGTCATTAGAGAAACCTCGGTGCGGAGTCCTGAACCTGGTGAATTCGCACCATGACAAGAAGTGCAATGATGCCCTTCCCTCCGGCCAGTCCTTGCGCCACAGAAAGGGATTAGTGTTGCTAGTTGTGATATCGGGAAGCAACGGCAAAAGGCGACAAGAGGAAGGAACAAACGCCAGCCCCGTCCAAGAAAACACGAGTGGTGTTCGGCGTTGCTCGGGCCGATTCCTGCGATAGCCCCCATTCCAACCTTGCACCGTTATCATGTCTGAACGTCGTGTTACATCAGCGGCAGGGAGACTGGCATGGCTGAGGTTCGGATCCGTCCGGCGGAGCACGCGGACCTGGCGCGGCTTACTGAGATCTACAACTACTACGTGATCAATACTCCCGTGACGTTCGACGTCGAGTCCTACACCGTGGAGCGGCGCGCGGAATGGTTCAGGCAGTTCGCGCGTACCGGGCGGCATCGACTGCTGGTGGCGGAAAGCGAAGAGGGCGTCGCCGGATACGCCGGCAGCATGCGGTGGCGTCCGAAGGCGGCCTACGATACAACGATCGAGACCACGATCTACTGCGCGCCCGACGCGACAGGCAAGGGGATTGGACGCCGTCTGTATGCCGCCCTTTTTGAGGCGCTTCGCGGCGAGGATGTCCATCGTTACGTAGCGGGATACACCACACCGAACCCGGCCACGGCGGCCTTGCATGAGCGGTTGGGATTCAAGACGGTCGGCCTGTTCAGTGAAGTCGGACGAAAGTTCGGTAAGTACTGGGACGTTTGCTGGATGGAGCGGGCGGCGTGATTGTCCTGCTCATGGGCGTGGCGGGTTCGGGGAAGACGACCGTGGCGCAGTTGTTGGCGTCGCAAATGAAGTGGCCGTTTGCGGACGCCGACGACTATCATTCTCCTGCCAACGTCGAGAAGATGCGGCGCGGGATCCCGCTGACGGATGAAGATCGCGCGCCATGGCTGGAGAGTCTGCGAGCGCTGATCGAGTCCTGGATCGCGGCAGGGAAGAGCGGCGTGCTCGCCTGTTCCGCGCTCAAACAGGCGTATCGTGATCGGTTGATGGTCGGGCCTGAGGTACGGCTGGTATATCTGAAAGGCACTCGGGACATGTTTCGAGACCGGCTCCTCGCTCGACATGGGCATTACATGAAAGAGTCCATGCTCGATAGCCAGTTGGCGGCGCTGGAAGAGCCGGGGGATGCGATCGTGGTCGACGCCGGCCTGCCTGTCGAAGAAGTTGTGGATGAGATTCGGGCGGCGCTTCAGAAATACTCTTGACAGCAGAAGGCGCTGAGAGATCGCTGACGTCGCAGAGAAAATCCTTAGCTACAGGGGACACCAAGGATCACGAAGGAAAGCCAAAGCGCGGGCTTGATGGAAGCCACAGTGGTGCGCAAGCTCACGTTGCGGCTCGTACCGTTTCTGTTTCTTCTCTATATCGTCGCCTATCTCGATCGGATCAACGTCGGGTTTGCCGCGCTGCAGATGCAACAGCAACTCGCCTTCACCGACACGGTGTATGGAGCGGGCGCCGGAGTATTCTTCGCCGGGTACTTCTTTTTCCAGGTGCCCAGCAATCTGGTACTGCAACGCGTGGGCGCTAAACGCTGGATCGCGTCGCTGATGATCATCTGGGGAGTGATCTCCGGGTGCATGGTACTGGTCGTGGGCACGCGGAGCTTTTACGCACTTCGATTCATGTTGGGCGCGGCTGAAGCCGGATTTTTCCCGGGCGTCATCTTCTATTTGAAGAACTGGTTCCCGGCGCAGGCCCGGGCGCGGACCGTGGCGCGGTTCATGACGGCGGCGCCGCTTTCGGGAGTGATCGGCGGACCGGTATCGGGAGCCCTGCTGGGGTTGCATCTGAAAGCGGGACTGGCGGGATGGCAGTGGATGTTCCTCATGGAAGCCGTTCCGGCAGTGGTCCTGGGAGTGGTGGCGCTGGTGTACTTGGTGGATCGGCCCGAAGATGCACCATGGCTGTCGGGAGAGCAGCGAGAGTGGTTGCTGGGGACGCTTCGATCGGAGCGGACATTGGTGACTGGATCAAGCGACGGAAGTCCCCACCCTCTCGCACAGAACGCGGCCAGGGTGGGGCACCCTGCGCCTGGAGCGTTTGCCTTCTTGTCTATGCCGCGAGTATGGATGCTGGCCGCAGTGTACTTCGGTCTGAACACGGTTTCCTATGGTGTGAGCTTGTGGTTGCCCAAGATGATCCAGAGCCTTTCGGGAGTGAGCAACCTCGTCATCGGATTGCTTTCCTCCATTCCCTACATCGCGGCAGCCCTGGCCATGGTGGCAGTAGGCCTGCATTCGGATCGCACGGGAGAGCGACGGTGGCATACGGCAGTACCGGCGTTGACCGGGGCGATCGCATTGACCGGAGCAGCGTATTCGACTTCGGTGGGGCCGACGATTGTCCTGATCAGCATCACCGTGCTTTGCGTTTTCTCGATGATGGGCCCATTCTGGGCGATGCCGACGAGTTTCCTGCCGGGCGCAGCGGCGGCGGCGGGGATCGCCTTCATCAATTCCATCGGAAATCTCGGGGGATTCGCCGGACCCTATGTGATTGGACTGGTGCGGACGTCGACCGGGGGGTTCAAGGGAGGACTTCTGCTGGTGAGCATGGCGTTGGGAGCGGCCGGGGCCATCGTGCTGATGGTGAAAATGGCACCGCGACAGTCATGAGAGGATCGGGCCGTCCCTACGCCCTGCCATGCAGGTTGCGCCTGAGGAATCTTCCAGCTCGCACTTCGCCCTTTGTTACAAATTGGTTAAAATAGCAGATTCCGCCCTCCCGCTTGGAGGCGTTGTCAGCCGAGAAGACTGCTTGTCCCAGGACATTTCACATCACGGTCGCAAGCGCCCTGGCACGCCGGTGTACTGGCGGGTTGAGGGAAGTTTGCTGGAACTGACCACGACGCGTCCGATCGCGTTCTTCGCGTGGAACAGCCAGACCTTTGCTTCGCGCGGGCTGCGGCGCGGGCTAGTCCTGGCGTCGGCTCTGCTGCGGCCGTTCCTGTATGCGGCCAACCGCAAGGCAGCCACACGGATCGTGCACTCGGTGTTGCGCGGCATTTCGCGCGACCGGGTCGACCTGCTGGGGGAAGAAGAATTCCAGTACAAGTTGAAGCCGCTGCTGAAGCCCGAGGGTGTACGGCAGCTTAAAGCGCTGCAGGACTCGGGCGCTGAGGTTGTGCTGGTGAGCCAGGGACTGGAACAGGTGATGCGTCCGCTGGCGCGGTACTTGGGCGTGAAATGGATCATCGCCAACCGGCTCGAGTTCCGCGATGGCATTGCGACCGGCAGGCTTCTGGATCCGATCATTCGGCCACGGGGAATTTTTTCACGCATCCGCGAGGCCGGACCCGACGGTCGGCAAAGCACGGCGCGCTGGGTGCGGGCGCTGGGTTTGCGCGGACTGCGCGCTCTGGAAGGCGCGGCCGTTCCGGTGGAGCGCGTCTCGCCCGCCCGGTCGCGGCCGATCGTCTACTTTGACGAACCGCGGCATGACGGGCCTCTCTCGGTGCGGAAAGCGTTGGGCGGTAAGCGCGTGATGCTGATCGGGGTTACGGGTTTTATCGGCAAGGTGTGGCTGGCGAATACCCTGCTCGACCTGCCGGAGATCGGCAAACTGTATCTGCTGATCCGGCAGCAGAAGTCGAACCCGGGGCAGATGCGATTCGAGAAGATGATCGAAGAATCGCCCGTGTTCGATCCTCTCTTCGAACGCTACGGAGACAGATTGGCTGATTTCCTCGCCGAGAAAGTCGAGGTGTTGGAAGGTGATGTTTCGCAGCCGGGGCTTGCGTTGGATCCGGCGGTCGCGGCGCGCCTGCAGAGGGACTTGGACCTGATCGTCAACAGCTCCGGGCTCACCGATTTTAATCCTGACCTGCGTGACGCTTTAGGCGCGAACGTCGACTCGGCGTATCACCTGGTGGAGTTCATCCGCGGAAGTGACCATGCGGCGCTGCTCCATCTCTCGACATGTTATGTGGCGGGGCAGAGGGATGGGCGGGTCGGCGAGCGAGTGCGCCCGAATTACACGCCGGCGGGAGTTGCGGATTTTGACGCGGAGAGTGAATGGCATGCACTGCATGAGCTCGTCGAGTCGGCGGAGCAACAGGCCGAAGGCGCGCAAGTCACTGCGGAGCTCACGCGCCAGGCGCGCGGAAAGGAGCACGCGGCGAAAGACCTGCATGGCGCGGCCTTGGAAAACCAGATTCGCAAGAACCGGATCCGGTGGCTGAAAACCTACCTGACAGAAGCGGGGATCAAGCGGGCGCAGGAACTGGGCTGGCCGAACACATACACGCTGACCAAGAGCCTGGCGGAGTCGTTGATTGCGAAGTACGGCAACGGGTTGCCGATCGCGATCGTGCGGCCGGCAATCGTCGAGACATCAGTGGACAAGCCGTTCCGCGGGTGGAATGAGGGCATCAATACTTCGGCATCGCTGTCCTATCTCTTGGGAACGACGTTCCGGCAGTTGCCGTCGAATGAGCGCAAGCGGCTCGATATCATTCCGGTAGATTCGGTGTGCGCGGGAATGACGCTGATCGCGGCGGCGCTGGTGGAGCGAAGACATGATCCGCTCTATCAGCTGGCGACGTCGGTGACGAATCCTTGCGACATGGGACGGTGCATCGAATTGACGTCGCTTGGGCATCGCAGACACTACCGCGCGCAGGAGGGACTGGAATATTGGCTGCGGCTGCGGCTGGACGCCATTCCAGTCTCGAAGGCGCGCTACAACCGGATGTCGGCGCCGGCGCAACGGCTGATCGTCAAATCCATCCAGGCGATCATGTCACCGCTGCCCGTGCCAAAGCCGCTCACAAAAACGGAGCGCATGCTGCAACGCGTGGAAAAATTGATCGAGCTCTTCGAGCCGTTTATTCTGCATAACGAGCACGACTTCGTTGCCGATAACGTAGAGAAACTGGCGCAGGCGCTGGTGCCCGAGGAACGAGACACGTTCGGCTACAACACGGCGGCGATTGACTGGTGGGAGTACTGGATCGACATTCATATTCCGGCACTGCGGCGGTGGACCTATCCGCTGATCGAGGGCCGGCCGCTGGAAGCGCGTCCACCGCGAGCGCTGCAGGCAGAGGCAGCGGAGAATGGCGAGACGGTGAAAACCGGGACCAATGGTGGAACGTGGCAATATTCCTGACCGGGGCTACGGGGTATATCGGCGCGCACGTTGCCGCCAATCTGCTGGAGCGTTACGACTCGACGCTGAACCTGCTGGTGCGCGGGCGCGATGCGCATGATGCGGAAGTGCGGCTGTGGAACGCGATGCAGCTGCACATGCCATTCGCGAAATTCTACGAATATCGCCAGGCCAAGATCCGCATCTTTCTCGGTGACCTGACGGATCCGCACTTTGGGCTGGACCAGGACAGTTACGACCGGCTGGTGCACACGACCGATTCCATCATTCACTGCGCCGCCTCGCTCAACCGGAAATCCGAGAAGAGCTGCCTGAACGTGAACCTTCGCGGAACGCTGGAAGTGATCCAACTGGCGCGCGGTGCGCATCACTATCATGGGTTGCAGCGGTTCTCGGAAGTGAGCACGGTAGCAGTAGCAGGGAAGCGCAGCCACGAGATCGTGACCGAAGATCGGTCGATCGAATGGGAACGGTCGGACTACGATCCCTATGCGCGCACCAAGAAATTCTGCGAGCACATGGTGCGGGAATTGTTGCCGGAAGTTCCGCTGACCGTTTTCCGGCCGAGTATCGTGCTGGGCGATAGCCGGCATCCGGAGACGACCCAATTCGACATGGTACGAGCTTTTGTGTTTCTGGCGGGGTTGCCGGTCCTGCCGTTCCGGCCCGAAGACAAGATTGATATCGTGAACGTGGATTTTGTCGCCGATGCGATTGCCGAGTTGCACATGAAGGCGAACCCGCTGCACGACATCTATCACCTCTCGTCCGGCAACGATTCGCAGACGTTTCGCGAACTGACGACGGCGCTGGCAGCGGCGCAGGGAAAGCGCAAGCCGACGTTTGTGCCGATACTGGAAGGGTCGTTCAGTTCGACGGTGAATGCGCTGTCGAACCGCAAAGGCGCGATCGGGCAGAGTGCGGTTCTGATGAAAGTTTTTCTGCCCTACCTGGTGTGGAATACGGTGTTCGACAACACGCGCGTCACGACGGAGCTGCGGCGCAAGCCGGTGCCGTTCTCGCAGTACAGCTATCCGCTGCTGAAGTTCAGCCGGGAGCATGACTTCAGTTACCCGTATCAGCCGTGGCCGGAAGGCGCAGGAGGTGCTGCGGCATGATGGATTTGGTGCTCGAAGCCTGGGTCGCCAGCATCATCGAGGGGAAGAAAGTCCAATGGATGATGGGGAGGGGAGAACCATGGCATCCGGGACAGAAACTCAAGCTGCTGTTTGCCGGCTACAACGGCACCCGCAACACGGGATCGGATGTTCGCGTCGAAGAAATGTTGCGGCAGGTGCGGCGCATCCTGGGTCCCGACAACGTCGATCTTACGATGATGACCTTCAACTTCGACCGCTCGCGCGGATATTTTGAAGGCACGTCCCAGGTGCGGCTGCCGGATATCTTTCCGCCCTTCCTGGCGAATGAAGTTCCCAAACATCACGGCGTGGTGGCTTGCGAAGGCTCGATGTTCAAGTCGAAATTCGCTAACGCGCTGGCCACGATGATGATCGGGTCGCTGGGGATCGCGGCGGCGGAGAACAAGCTGTCGGTCGGCTATGGCGCGGAAGCGGGCCACATGGATCCGCTGGTGGCGAAGATGTGCGGGCGGTATTGCCGGAATTCCCTGGTGATCACGCGCAATGAAGAATCGCGCAAGATTCTGCGCGAACTCGGGGTTCCGACCGAACTCGGCACCGATACCGCCTGGACCTTCGAGCCGCTGGGACCGGAGTACGGAGAGAAGGCGCTGCGCGAGGTCGGATGGGATGGGAAGACGCCAGTGCTGGCGGTGTGTCCGATCAATCCGTTTGAGTGGCCGGTAAAGGCGGCGGTGGGAAAGCTGATCGTGCACAAGGTGACCGGAGCCTACAAAGAAAGCCACTATCGCGGACCGTATTTTCACAACTCGGGGCCGGAAGCAGATCGTGCCTACGAGCACTATTTGAGTTCGATCGCCAAGGCGGTGGCAGCGTTCCGCGAAAAGAAGAATGTGTTCGTGATCATGGTGGCAACGGAGCGGCTGGATGCGCGGCCTTGCAAGCGGATTTCGGAAAAACTGGGTGGCGTGCCGGTGTTGACGTCGGAAGAGTACAACATGTATCAACTGGTTGGGATTCTGCGAGCCTGCCGCTTCATAGTGTCGTCACGCTATCACGGCATTGTGACATCGATGCCAGCGCTGGTGCCGTCGGCCGGGATCACGATGGATGAGCGCATCCGCAACCTCATGACAGAACGCGGGCACAAAGACCTGCTGATGAATGTGGATGATCCCGATCTGGCGGAGAGGACGCTTTCAGCGCTGGAGATCCTGGATCGCGATGGCGAGCGCATTGCCGACGGAATTGCCCGAACCGTGGTGCGCAATCTGAAACTGATGGCCCGCATGGGCGTGTACTTTGAGGAAGAAGTGCAGCGGCGCTATCCGGAGTTCCCGACGCGACGCGGGGAGTGGGGCTGGGAGGATTATCTGCCGCCGATGAGCGAAACCTTGAAACAGCTGGTTGCCGCGTACGGGTAGTGGACGGGGAGAGTATCTAGCTGCGGCACCGACATCGAGGGCACAGAGATCCCCTCGACTCCGCGACAGCTGCGCTGCCGTCCGCTCGGGATGACAAACATAGGGAGCATGAGTTTCCTTCAACAGATTTTCACGAGCCTCGAGAAGAGCCGCGATAGCGTCGTTCTGCAGGAACTGCGCGACGGGCGGGTGCTGTCGGTCACGGCGCAGCAGTTGCTGGATCAGGTGCTGGTGGCGCGCGCGTATTTGCGGCGGCTGCGCCTGAAGAAGGGCGATCGCTGCGCCTTGCTGGCGCACAATTCCATCCAGTGGGTCGCGATGGATCTGGCCATCATGGCGGAGGGGCTGATCGTCGTGCCGCTGTATGCGCGGCAGGCGGCGAGCGAACTGGTGGCCATGATGAAGGACTGTTCGCCCTCGCTGATCTGTTGCGGCGATCAGATTCTGGCGGACACGATTGTGAAAGAATGGCCGGAGGCGCCACCGCATTTTTCGATGACCCAGGTGTTTACGAATTCGCGTCCGCCGCTTTTGGATGGATCCCCGCTGGCGGCCGGAGACGATGTCGTCACGATCATTTACACGTCGGGCACTTCCGGTGAGGCGAAGGGCGTGATGCTCAGCGCGGCGAACGTCGGCCATATGCTGAGCTGCACTTCGGGCCGTCTCGACCAGTTAATGAAGCGTCCGCTGCGGCAAGACTCGGTGTTTCATTATCTGCCGTTCTGTTTTGCCGGCTCGTGGATCATGTTGCTCACGTGTCTGTTGCGTGGCAGCCGGCTGACGCTGAGCACGGATCTGGGAAAACTCGCTTCCGATATGCGGGCGGCGGCGCCCGACTATTTCCTCAACGTGCCGGCTCTGCTCGAACGCATGCGCAAAGCCGTGGACGAGCAACTTTGGCAGACCGGCGGATTCCCGCGCACTGTGTATAGCAAGGCCAAGGGCGCGTGGGCACGGCGACAGGAAGGGAAGTCGCGCGCAGGAGACGGATTCTGGCTCGGCGTCGCGAACCGCCTGGTGTTTCCCACGATCCGCAGGAAGATGATTGGATCGAAACTGCGGGCGTTGATCTGCGGGTCGGCGCCGTTGAGCGTCGACACGCAGCTTTACTACTCGATGCTCGGAATTCAGGTGCTGCAGGTCTACGGACTCACGGAGACGACGGCGATCTGCACGATGGATGATCCTGATGGAACGGTTGCTCCGGGCCGGGTGGGCCCGGCGATTGCCGGTGTCGAGATGAAGCTGGGTGAGAGCGAGGAAATCCTGGTGCGCGGGCCCAATATTTTTCCCGGATATTGGAATCGTCCGGCCGAAACCGCCAAGGTACTCGATCATGGATGGTTTCATTCCGGCGATCAGGGCGAAGTGAATGGCGAGGGCAACTGGCAGATTGTCGGCCGTATCAAGAACCTCATCGTTCTCGGGTCTGGACACAACATCGCGCCGGAACCGATCGAGGAGAAGATTCTGGAGAATCTGCCCGGAGCCGGCCAGATCGTTCTCGTCGGGAATGGGCGCGGCTATCTGGCGGCGCTGATCACAGGCCGCGTTACCGGTGACGCAGCGCAGGCGGCATTGGATGGAGTGAATCAGCAGTTGCCGCATTACAAGCAGGTGCGGGCATTTCATCTCGCGGGCGATCCCTTCTCCATTGAGAGTGGATTACTGACGGCGAACGGGAAACTGAAGCGGGACTTGATCGCAGAACGGTTCGCAGGCGAGATTGAGGCGATGTATAGAGCGGCGAAGACGGCATGAAAGAATTCAAAGGGCAAACGCTTTCCTGGCAGATCGTCAACGATGCCATTGAACTCGCGTTGCATCGTGACCCTTGCAACGAGATCGGCTCGCTTACTCTGGAGGAGTTGGAAAGCTTCACAAAGGCCCTGCCCGATCTGATCCCCTTCGCCCATGCGCTGATTGTCTATTCGACGTTGAAGGCAGGGTTCTCAGCGGGAGCGGATCTGCGTGAGTTGTATGAAGGTTCGCGGGAGATGGAGAAAGGCGAGGCGGTTCGCGGCGTGCGCGAGTTTCTCGAGCGTATCCACGGCGTGATGAATACGATCGACGCCGCTCCGCTGACGACCATCGCGGCCGTGCACGGCGTGACGTTCGGAGGCGGCTTCGAACTGGCGCTGGTCTGCGACATTATTATTGCCGATCGCATGGCGCGGTTTTGTTTCCCCGAGTTGCGGCTGGGCCTGATTCCCGGATTCGGCGGAATTCCGCGACTGAAGCGGGATTTGGGTAATGCCGTGGTGCGAGATCTCTTGCTGACCGGACGCAGTTTCAACGTGATGAAAGCTCAAGAGATCGGTCTGGTCAGCCAGATTGCCGCGGAGGGGGAAGTGCTGAGACTTGCGCGGGCAACGGCCAGTCAGGTCGGGAAATTTGATCGTGCGACATCCGTGGCGGCAAAAAAGTTCATGAAGCCGATTCCCTACGACGACTTGAAACGCGAGATTGATATTTTTTGCGACTTGTTTGCGCGGCCGGCGGTCGAAGAAGGGCTGAGGAAGTTTGTGGAGAACGATGGGCCCGCGCCGTATTTGCCGTGAGGCTGGATGCATCGAAGATTTGTAATTGGAAATCTGTATTTGGAAATCGAAAGGCGAAGTTCATGATGCCGACCACGGATCGCACACTCGACGAAATCCTCAGTCTTGCGGCCACACATTTCAAAGTGCCGCGGGAGAAGCTGACACCGGACGATGACTTCTTCAAGACGCTTGGAATTGACAGCCTCCAGGCGCTCGACCTGCTCACGCGGCTCGAACAGCATTTCCGCATCGAGTTGCCGGATTATGAATTGCAGGGCGTGTCGGATTTTCGGACGCTGGCGAGCCGGATCCAATCGCGGTTGTAGAGTCATTCTCGCCACGGAGGCACAGAGACACGGAGACACCCTTGCGGCGGATCGGCCCGATCCGTCCGGGTCGCAGCAGGAGTCCCGGTTACATTCTGATAAACTCTTTTTTTTGTGTGTGCCTCTGTGTCTCGGTGGTGAGATAACCGTCTGAATGCTTGATCTTCCTCAATATTCCAGCCTGGGCGCGGCGCTGCGGGACGCGCTCGAGCGCTGGCCCAACGAAACCTGCTTGATCGAAGCCGATCGCGACCGCGAGAAAGTGCGGCTCACCTACTCCGACTTCCGCGAGATGGCGCGCCCTTTGTGCCGCGCGCTACAAGACGCGAATTTCAAGCCGGGAGACCGGGCTGCCATCATCATGACGAATCAGTCGAAGTGGCTGATTACGGCGTATTCGATTTTCTTTTGCGGCGGAGTTCTGGTTCCACTCGACTACAAGCTCACGGCAGCCGAGCATCTGCAGTTGCTGGCGCATTCGAAGGCGCGTTTTCTGATCGTCGAATACTACCTGTGGCGGGCGATTACGCAGGCGAAGGAATTTTCCAGGCTGACGACGCAAATCGTGCTCGTGACCGAAGCTCCGGCTGGGGTGGATCTTCACGGCGCCTATCGTTGGGAGGAATTCCGGCGCAAGGGTGAACCGCAGTTTGTGCCTCGGGAGCGCGAGGACACCGCCTGCATCGTCTACTCCTCGGGAACTGGTGGCCGGCCGAAAGGATGCGTGCTCACGCACGACAACTATCTCGAGCAATGCCGCGCACTCACGGCATGGTATCCGTTCTGGCCTGGCGTGCGCTACCTCAGCATTCTGCCGACAAACCATGCCATTGATTTCATGGTTGGTTTTATCGGCCCCTTTGCGTGCGGAGCGTGCGTGGTGCATCTGCGGACGCTGCGGCCTGAGTTTGTGCGCGATGCCTTTGTGCGTTATCGGATTACGTACGTCAGCTTGGTGCCGATGGTGCTCAAGAATCTGGAACGCGGGCTGCGGGCCAAGTTCGACGAGTTGCCAAAGGGTAAACGCTGGGTGCTGGGTCAGCTGATCGGTATTAATAAGAGGCTGACGCGCGGGCGGGCGCGTGTGGAATTGAGCCGCCGGCTTCTACCGCAAGTCCATAAAGCCTTTGGCGGGGAGCTACGGGCGCTGATTGTCGGCGGAGCTTTCTCCGATCCGGCTACCCTGCAATTTTTCTACGACCTCGGCATTCCCGTGGCTAATGGCTATGGACTGACGGAGGCGTGCACGGCGATCACGGTCAACGATCTCAAGCCATTTCGCGCGAACACGGTAGGGAAGCCGCTGCCCGGTGTCGAGGTCCGCATTCTCAAGCCAAACGGCGAGGGAATCGGAGAAGTGGCGGTGAAGAGCCGCGCGGTGATGTCGCACTACCTCGACGATCCGGAACTGACGGCACAGACGATCGTCGACGGCTGGCTGCTGACAGGTGATCTGGGGCGATTCGACGGGCGCGGGCACCTGCAGTTGCTGGGGCGGCAGAAGAACATGATCGTCACCGAGGGCGGCAAGAATATTTATCCCGAAGATATCGAAATGGTATTTGATGGCTTGCCGGTCAAAGAATATTGCGTCTTCGCCGCGAACTATATCTGGCCGCAGAAGAGCCTGGGGAGAGAAGTGCTCGTGCTCGTGCTGCGTCTGGAACCGAATCAGCAATTCGACGACGCTTTGTGGGGACAGATTTTGG
>Ga0335082_10000251_pt1 | contig 54481 bp, 59 predicted proteins | sample Lox_Sample_41_FD_206718 | JGI IMG/M metagenome (GOLD analysis project Ga0335082, IMG submission 206718) | Soil microbial communities from Loxahatchee National Wildlife Refuge, Florida, United States - Lox_Sample_4.1 | ecosystem: Environmental > Terrestrial > Soil > Wetlands | place: USA... | reverse complement strand
GCACGTGCCTGTGGCCGTGTGTCGGTCGGTAGGTAGCGGGACAAGAGGCCCGCCAGCCGCCTGGAGAGAGAAGCCAAAACCTCTCCAAGAAATCTGACCGGCAGCTGGAGGCGAAACCAGCACAGCCTGCTCTCAGCAGGCGACGCGGCTTAAAGCAACGACGATCGGGCTTCCTTGGTCTCTGCCGGTCTCCACCGCCGGCTCGGGTCACCGAAGAGGCTTGTTCATCCTTGCCGGCCGTGCGGACGGGGCTCTCCCCATCCAATCCAAGGCAGCACAGTGGTTCTGAGCGTGAGTGTCTGCGCGTCCCCATCGCGCGCAGGCCCGAAGCGCAAAGAGCCATGACAACCGGGGCTAGGCGCCCTGACAGCCGTGGGGAATAGCGCCAATGACCGAGCGCATCCGCGAGTTTCTACGTAAACGCACCGACGAAGGGCCCTGCCTCGTCGTCGACCTCGACGTCGTCAAGGACAACTACAACGCCTTCGCCAAGGCGTTGCCCGACACCCGCGTGTTCTATGCGGTGAAGGCCAACCCGGCGCCGGAGGTCCTGACCCTCCTGGCCAAGCTCGGCTCCTGCTTCGATACCGCCTCGGTCGCCGAGATCGAGATGGTGCTCGCCGCCGGCGCCACGGCGGACCGCATCTCCTACGGCAACACCATCAAGAAGGAGCGGGACATCGCCCGCGCCTTCAAGCTGGGCGTCCGCCTCTATGCGGTCGACAGCAAGGCCGAGGTCGAGAAGGTCGCCCGCGCGGCGCCCGCCTCCCGCGTCTTCTGCCGCATCCTCTCCGACTGCGTCGGGGCCGAATGGCCGCTGTCGCGCAAGTTCGGCTGCGAGCCGGCCATGGCCGTGGACGTGCTCGAGCACGCTCTCAAGTTCGGCCTTGAGCCGCACGGCGTGTCGTTCCACGTCGGCTCCCAGCAACGCAACCAGCATGCCTGGGACCGCGCGCTCGCCTCGGCGGCCGCGGTCTTCAAGGAATGCGGCGAGCGCGGCATGAACCTGGCGATGGTCAACTTGGGCGGCGGCTTCCCGACCAAGTACCTGAAGAACGTGCCGACGGTGAAGACCTACGGCAACGCCATCTTCAAGGCGCTGCGCAAGCACTTCGGCAACCGCATCCCGGAGACCATCATCGAGCCGGGCCGCGGCATGGTCGGCAATGCCGGCACCATCGAAGCCGAGGTCGTCCTCGTCTCCAAGAAGAGCGAGGAGGACGACGTGCGCTGGGTCTATCTCGACATCGGCAAGTTCGGCGGCCTGGCCGAGACCATGGACGAGTCGATCCGCTACCCGATCCGCACCGCGCGCGACGCCGATCCCATGGCGCCCTGCGTGCTGGCCGGCCCGACCTGCGACTCGGCCGACGTGCTCTACGAGAAGCAGCCCTATCCGCTGCCGGTGAGCCTGGAGATCGGCGACAAGGTGCTGATCGAGGGCACCGGCGCCTACACGGCGACCTACTCGTCGGTGGCCTTCAACGGCTTCTCGCCGCTGAAGACCTACCACATCTGACATCGATGGGAGGCGGGCTGAGCCTGCCTCCCCTTCCCCCTCACCGGACTGAATGCGTCCAGTCAGCGCGCGCTGGCGCGCGCGGCCGGACAGGGAAGGGCCTGACATGATCTCTTTGCGTCAAGAACGGCCGAGCGACGTCAAAGCGCGCGAAGCGCTGCTCGACGAAGCCTTCGGCGATACCCGCAATCGCAAGGCCTCGCAGCGGCTGCGCGACGGCCGGCTGCCGGCCGAAGGGCTGAGTTTCGTTGCCGCCGACGGTGGGCGCGTCGTCGGCACCGCGCGGCTGTGGAATGTCGCCTGCGGCAGCGGCCAGCCGGCTTTGCTGCTTGGCCCGGTGGCGGTCGCCACCGACCGCCGCGCGCGCGGCATCGGCGCCGCTTTGGTTCGCCGCGCGCTACGCGAGGCACACCGGCGCGGCCACGGCGCCGTCATTCTGGTCGGCGATGCGCCCTACTACAGCCGCTTCGGCTTTGCGGCCGAACGGGCCGCGACGATCACCATGCCCGGGCCGTTCGAGCGGCACCGTCTGCTCGCACTCGAACTCCTCCCCGGCGCGCTCGATGGCGCCCGCGGCCTCATGCGCGCCACCGGCCGCATCGAGCCTGCACGCCAAGCCAAAGCAGCCTAGAAAACCGGCAGATTTTCGTGGACGCGGCGCGTGGAATCGCCGCGCCGCCCTTCCCTGCGCGCGCCGCGGCGGATATCACCCCAAAGTGGCTGGAGGATTCAAGAAATGACCAATTGGCCTGTTCATGCCCGCATCACGGGTCCCGTCGTGATGATCGGCTTCGGCTCCATCGGCAAAGGTACGCTGCCGCTGATCGAGCGCCATTTCCATTACGACAAGTCCCGCTTCGTGGTCATCGATCCGGAGGACAAGGATCGCAAGCTGCTCGACGACCGCGGCATCCGCTTCATCCACCAAGCCGTCACCCGCAACAACTACCGCCACCTGCTCAAGCCGTTGCTCACCGACGGCGGCGGTCAGGGCTTCTGCGTCAACGTGTCGGTCGACACCTCCTCGCTCGACATCATGGAATTCTGCCGCGAGATCGGGGCGCTCTACATCGACACGGTGGTGGAGCCCTGGATCGGCTTTTACTTCGATTCGAAGCTTGGCCCGGAAGCACGCTCCAACTACGCGTTGCGCGAGACCATTCTCGCAGCGCGCGGCAAGAAGCCGGGCGGCCCTACCGCCGTCTCCTGCTGCGGCGCCAATCCCGGCATGGTGTCCTGGTTCGTGAAGCAGGCGCTGCTCAATGTCGCCGGCGATCTTGGTCTCAAGTTTAAGGAGCCAAAGACGCGCGAGGAGTGGGGCCGGCTCGCCAAAAAAGCAGGCGTCAAGGGCATCCATATCGCGGAGCGCGACACCCAGCGCGCCAAGAGTCCGAAGCCGCAAAACGTCTTCGTCAACACATGGTCGGTCGAGGGCTTCATCTCCGAGGGCCTGCAGCCCGCTGAACTCGGCTGGGGCACGCATGAGAAGTGGATGCCGAAGAATGCCTACCGGCACAAGATCGGCTGTCAGGCAGCGATCTACATGACGCAACCGGGCGCCAACACGCGCGTGCGCTCATGGACGCCGACGGCGCAGGCCCAATACGGCTTCCTGGTTACGCACAACGAGTCGATCTCGATCGCCGATTACTTCACGCTGCGCCAAGGGCGCAAGACGGTCTACCGGCCGACCTGCCACTACGCCTATCACCCGTGCAACGACGCCGTGCTCTCGCTGCACGAAATGTTCGGCCAGGCCGGCAAGAAGCAGGAGGATGTCCACATCCTCGACGAACACGAGATCGCCGACGGCATCGACGAGCTCGGCGTTCTACTGTACGGCCATAAGAAGAACGCCTATTGGTACGGCTCGCAGCTCTCGATCGACGAGACGCGCGACGTCGCGCCCTATCAGAACGCGACCGGCCTGCAGGTGACCTCGGCTGTCCTCGCGGGCATGGTTTGGGCGCTGGAGAATCCGAACGCCGGCATCGTCGAGGCCGACGAGATGGACTACAAGCGCTGCCTGGAAGTGCAGATGCCCTATCTCGGCCCGGTGATCGGCGCCTACACCGACTGGACGCCGCTCGCCGGTCGGCCGGGGTTGTTTCCTGAAGAAATCGACAAGCGCGACCCTTGGCAGTTCAAGAACGTTCTGGTGCGCTGACGGGCAGACGGTGCCATCCAACACGCGACGGGCGGCCGCAAGGGCCGCCCTTTTCTTTTCCGGCCCGGCATTCACTTCCGCTCGTCGAAAAACTAGAAGGCCAACACCCCTGCCTCGCCATTCTCGGTGCCGAAAGCGAGCGTCAGGCCATTCTTGTCCCAGCCGAGTGCGGTGACCGGCGCCGCGCCTTTGGCCCTCACCTCGATCAGCGCGCCGTCGTCGATGCGTACCAGCATGACCGCGCCGTCAGCATAGCCTGCCGCCACCACCGGCTGCTTGGGATGGCAGGCGACGACGGCAACGCGCGCCTCCGACGGCGCCTGCAATTTCGGTTGACGCCCCATCGGCCCGTCCTTGCCGTCGAACGGCCAGAGGATGAGCTGCTCGGAGCCCGAAGTAGCGAGGAAGTCGCCGTCCGCGGTCCAGCCGAGCGAGCGTACGCGCGCCGAATAGCCCGACATGCGCATGTGTTTGGCATCGGCCAAGCGCCAGCCGTGCAGCGTCGGCTCCTGCATCGCGGTGATGAGGAAGCGGCCGTCGGGGCTGAAGGCGGCGCTCAAGTGCGAGCCCTTCCACTCGAGCTTTTCCGGCGGCGCGCCGGCGGCGTTGGGAAACCACAGCGTGGCGCCGTTGTAGTGCGCCAGCGCGAGGCGGAAGCCTTTCGGCGCGAACGCCAGGCCCGCGACGGTCGAGGCCACCTCCAGGCTGCGCGCCTCGCCTTTGCCGGTGAGCACATGCGCGGTCTTGCCGGCCGACCAGGCGACGGCGCCGTCCGGCCCGAGCGCAACCTGATCGATCCAGCGCTTCTTGTCGTCGGCGGCGAGTTCCTTGCTCGCGCCGGTTTTGTCGGCGGCAACCAGCCGGCCGTCGTCACCGCCGGTGGCGATGCGCGCGCCATCCGACGCGCTGACGAGGATGCCGCCGCCATGGACGGCGACGCGCTTCTCCTCGTCGCCGGCGAACAACAGATGTTCTTCGCCCAGCACGAACACCGGCGTCGTGCCGAGAAAGTGCACGCCGACGATGGTCGCGCCGGCGTCGATTAAACGGACACGGTCGGCGAGCGAGGGAATGGCGGCGGGTGTCTCGGGCATGGACTCGTCTTAAAAATTTCCGGGCAGCGTCCGCTCTTTCTTCCCCCTCTCCCACAAGGGGAGAGGGAAAGAAAGATTACCGCGCGTCACGCCACGCAGCTCTCGAAGCCCTTGCGGATTTTCTCTGCCGGCAGATTGCGGCCGATGAAGACGGCGCGGCTTTCGCGCTTCTCACCGTCCTTCCAGGCGCGCTGGTGATCGCCGTCAAGAATCATGTGCACGCCCTGGAACACGAAGCGCTCGGGATCGTCCTTGAACGACAGGATGCCCTTGCAGCGCAGGATGTTCGGCCCGTCCTTGGCGACGAGGTCCTGGATCCAGGGGAAGAACTTGTCCGGGTTGAGCGGTCTGTCGGTCTTGAGCGCCACCGACTGCATGTCTTCATCGTGATAATGCTTGAGGCCGCCGTGCTCGTGGTGATGGTGCTCGTGATCATGATCGTGGCTATGGTCATGGTCGTGATGATGATCGTGGTCGTGCTCCTCTGCCTCCAGGAACGCCGGCTCGATGTCGAGGATGCGGTCGAGGTCGAAGGCGTTGCGGCCGAGCACCTCGGCGAGCGCGATCTTGGCGCGCTCCGTCCTGTGCAAGCGCGCGTACGGATTGATGCCGCGGATGCGCGCTTCGATCTCGGCGAGTTCGGGCGGCTCGACCAGATCGGTCTTGTTGATCAGGATGACGTCGGCAAAGGCGATCTGGTTCTTGGCCTCGGGCGCATCCTTGAGCCGGTCCTTGAGCCACTTGGCGTCGGCGACGGTGACGACCGCGTCCAATTTGGTCTTGGCGCCGACCTGCTCGTCCATGAAAAAGGTCTGCGCCACCGGCGCCGGATCGGCGAGGCCGGTGGTCTCGACGATGATGGCGTCGAACTTGCCCTTCCGCCGCATGAGCCCGTCGATGATGCGCACCAGGTCGCCGCGCACGGTGCAGCAGATGCAGCCGTTGTTCATCTCGAACACTTCTTCGTCGGCGTTGACGACGAGCTCGTTGTCGATGCCGATCTCGCCGAATTCGTTGACGATGACGGCATATTTCTTGCCGTGCGGCTCGGACAGGATGCGGTTCAAGAGGGTGGTCTTGCCGGCGCCGAGATAGCCGGTGAGCACGGTGACGGGGATTTTGGTGTCGGTATTGGGGGTGGTCATGAAATGGAGGCTCCTTGCGAGGAAAGATATAAGGGGTCGCGAGCCGGGGTGCAAAAGCCTACGCGCCGGCCCAACAACTGCGATGAAAGTCGATAGCCGCGCGATAAAATATATCGGCCGCCCAAGACGGCGCGGCCGGTCGGCGAGACCAAACCCAGCGCGGCCGCCTAAGCCGCCACTACTGCAAAAACATAAACGCGAGGATGCCCAAGCCGACGACAGCGGCGACGACGCCATACGTCACCTTGTCGGCCATGCTCATGGCGGTGGACGGCGCGATGGTTTTCGTCATGTCCCTAAACCTTTCAATGAAACGATGCGGCGGCACACGCCCCACAGCCACTCAATGCAGGGGATCACGAGCTTAAAAAAACGAAAAACGTCTTGCGCTGGCAGCTTGCGCAGATGGCCATCGCCGGCACAAGCGCGCCGGGCGCATGAGCGCCGCCTTCGGTCGGCGTTTTTGCGCAGCCCCAAAGCGCCAAACCGCCGCGTTATGGGGCGGTCACTTCTTTTGCCTGATGATTTCCTCGCGTTCCTTGGTCAGGCGGTCGAGCTGCGCCTGCTGGTCGGCGATGCGCTGCGAGATCCGCTCCTCGTCGCCGGCGCCGGAAAAAGCCGCCGCCTGCTCGACCAGCTGACGCAGATTTTCGCGGATCACCGCGATGCGCTGGTCGATCTCCACCAGGCTCGGTCCAAGGTTCGCCATCGATGTCGCCTCCGCAGAACATGGTTCCCGCCGCGCGGGATCGGCGCAAGCGTAATCCGCCGCGGCGTTTTGCGAAAGTCCGGCCGGGCGCACGCCGTGCTAGGATCGCGGCCATGCCGCCTACCCCCGACACACCATTGCCCGCCGTCGGCGTGTTCTGGATCGACGAAGCCGACTACGATGCCGTGCTCCGAGCGTTCGAAGATCCCGAGACCTTTCCACCGGCTTACGCGCAATGGCGCAAGATGGCCGAGGAGATGGAGAAGGGTCTCAAGGCTTACGGCCATCCGGTGATGCGCGTGCGCATCGATCCGAAGACGTTCCCGATCTGGTGCGCCGCCCATGGCGTTGCGCCCGACCGCAAGGGCCGCAAGGCCTTCGTCGCGGCGGCGGTGAAAGAGCGCTACGGCGAGCAGAAATAATAGCTCACAGCGTCTTCTGCTTCGCCCCGCATTCCTTGCAGGTGAATTCGACGCGGGTCTCGCCCTTCTTCGCCTTGACGCGGTTGGGCGCGCCGCACTTGCCGCACTTGGTTTCGATCCGCGTGTCGCCCTGCGTCACCGTGACCGATTTTCGCTCCAGCGCCTCGCGCACGAGACGTTCGGTTTCCTCGCGCATCGCCTGCTTCGACATGTCGGTCCCGTTGTTGGTCTCACGTGCCTGATGGCGGCAGCCTATAGCAGAATCCCGGCCGCGACGCACGCGCGCCGGTCCAGCCGTTCGAGCGGGTTAACGGGTATCGACGCCGGATATTTCCGGTTGTGTTCTCCGCCACCGTTGCATCTACTATCCTCAATCAAAAAAGAGGGGAGGAATCGATGCCGATGAGACTGAGGTCCGCCGCACTGCTGGCGGCGCTGGCGGTGCTGGCGACGGCGCCGGGAGCGCTGGCGCAAGGCAAATATCCGGATCACCCGGTGCACGTGCTCGTCGGCTATCCGCCCGGCGGGCCGGTCGACATCATCGCGCGCATCATGAGCGACCGGCTGTCCGCGTTGTGGAATCAGCCGGCGGTGGTCGAGAACATCACCGGGGCGAGCGGCAACATCGCTGCCGACCGGGCCGCGCATGCCGCGCCCGACGGCTACACGTTGCTGATGTCGACCAACGCCCAGCTGGTGGTCAATCCGAGCCTCTACAAGATGACGTTCGACCCGGCCAAGGACCTGACGCCGATTTCGCTCGCGGTGTACTCGCCGAATATCCTGGTGGTGCCCAACGACGTGCCGGCCAAGAACGTGAAGGAACTCGTCGAGTACCTGCGCGCGCACCCGGGCAAAAGCTTCGCCTCGGCCGGCGTCGGCACCACGCAGCATCTTGCCGGCGAATTGTTCAAGTCGATGGCGCATGTCGACATCCAGCACGTGCCCTATCGCGGTGCGGCGCCGGTGATCCCCGACCTGCTGGCGGGGCGCGTCACCATGTTCTTCGGCGCCATCTCGCCGCTCATTCCGCTGGTGCGGCAAGGCAAGATCCGCGCGCTCGCCGTCACTTCGGCGAAGCGGTTCCCCGCGGCCCCCGACCTGCCGACCATGATCGAGGCGGGCTATCCCGGCTTCGTGTCGGTGCTGTCCATGGGCCTGGTGGCGCCGGCCGGCACGCCGCCTGCGGTCGTCGAGAAGATTCACCAGGACTGCGTCAAGGTGCTGGCCATCCCGGAGGTGAAGGCGAAGCTTGCCAATATCGGAATGGAAGTGATCGGCGATTCGCCGGCGGAGTTCGCGGCCACTATGGCGACGGAACGGCCGCAATGGGCGAAGGTCATCAAGGACGCCGGGATCACGCCGGCCCACTAGTGCGCGGGGCGCAGCAGCGCTACCACCGGTAAAAGCAGCTCAAACGACGACCAAATCCGCGTCGATCGGATCAAGGTCGTTCGTCAGATCGATCGGATGGCCGATATATTGCTCGGCCGCATCCAGGCTGTCGTTGATCACGCGGAAATAGACAACCTTGCCGTCGCGGTAACGCACGACATGCGCGACAGAATGCGAGATCAACCGGCCCGTTTGCCGCTGCATGCAGGTGATACGGCCGAACATGGCCGAGTAATCGCCATCGACCAGAAGATGGTCAATCTGCAGTTTTTTGAACTCGATGACCTGCGGCACCACCCGCGCGAAGCGATCGACGACCGCCGCTTTGCCCTGCCAGCGGCCGCAGACTTGCATCACTTCGGCCGGACCCGTCACCAGCCAATCGACGTCGTCGTCGAGCAACGCGCCGATCCGTTGCGGATCGCGCGAAATATAGGCCTCATAGAACGCCTCAGCGACGGAGCGGGACACGGGTGCGGTCATCACGAATACCTCACGCCGAGTGAACGCGGATTGTATTGATATTGTGTTACCCGCGGGACGCGCTCAGAACGTTGCCCTGTGGCCACAATCCAGATTATCAAATTCGACCGCGGAAATGCCGGCGGCCGCTACTGCTTTCGCAGCGTATAGACATAGTCGTTGAGGCCGACTTCGGCGGTGCGCTCGTCGACAAAATGGAAATCGAATTCGCAGCCGGTCTCCAGTGTCTTGAAGCTCGCGCCTTTGAACCCGAGCGCGGTGGCGAGTTTGTCCGGGTCGACCGATTTGTCCCGCCGTCTCATTTCGTCGAAGGCGTCCTGGAACAACATGTCGGCGGGATAGTCCTTGATCGCGTAATGCGCGCCCTTGTACGGAAACGGCGGCGGCCCGGCGATGCCTTTGGCGCTGATGACGATGGTCTTGCCCATCAGGCGCGCGCGTTCTTTATCGTCGGGCTTGCGCACCTTCGGGTCGGCCCAGGGGCGCCACCACGGCGCCGGCGACTGTCCACTTCCCCGCATAGAACGGCTCGGCGGCATGAAGCCGCGCGCAGACGACGGCCGCGCCAAGCGCGAGCAAGACGGACTTTCGCAAATTCACCCCTGCACCACCGTCACATGCGTGCCGACCGGGACGCGATTATAGAGATCAATGATGTCCTGGTTGAACAGCCGGATGCAGCCGGACGACACGGCCTGCCCGATGGTTTCGGGCTCGGTGGTGCCATGCAGGCGGAAGAAGGTGTCGTGGCCGTCGCGATAGAGATAGAGCGCGCGCGGCCCGAGCGGATTGTCCGGTCCGCCGTTCATGCCGCCGGCATAATGCCGGTAGACCGGCATCGCCGCCATCATGTTGGACGTCGGCGTCCAGTGCGGCCACTTTTCCTTGCGGCCGATGACGGCCTGGCCGCGGAAATTCGTGCCCTCGGTGCGACCGACGCCGACGGCGTAACGGATCGCCTTGCCGCCAGGCTCGATGAGGTAAAGCCGCCGCTCCGGGACGTTGACCACGATGCTGCCCAGCTTGTCCTTGCCCTTCCACGCCACCTCGGTTCGCATCAGGCTTGAATTCATCGCCGTCGTGTCGACCGCGGGAATCAGGAAGCCGCCGTCGCTTACGGCGCCGTAATCGGAGGTCACGCAACCGGCAAGCAGCAGCGGCAGACCGGCAAGAATCGCGCGACGGGACACATTCGAGGAGGACATGGGTTCAAGGCTCTGTTCGGGAGGCACATTGCGGATCATCATTGCCCCATCCAACAGCACGTTGACGGTGTCCGGTGCAAGAGGGCAATGCTTTTTTCGCGATGCTGACCGCCGCATTTGCTCTTCTGACGGCCGCCGTGCTCGTGGGCACGCCGCTGGCGATTCTTTATTTGCGCGGCGGCAGGCCGCCGCCTTGGCGCTTTGGCGCTTTGCATGGGCTGATCGGCATTGGCGGCCTGGCGATTCTGGCGCTGGCACTGCGCGGTCCGCCGCGCGGGATTGAACAAAGCACCGGGTCCTTCGGCGCCATCGCCGCCGTGCTGATCGCGCTGGCGGCGTTCACCGGCCTCGTCCAGTTAGCGCTGCGGCTGCGCGGCCGGCGGCTAACGGGCGCCTTGCTTGGCGCGCACGCCACGCTGGCGGTCGGCGGCTTTGTCATCCTGCTGGTCTACGTGCTCGGCTAGCTTCCGCGACACCCTCGCCCTCTGTTATCGTCGGTGAAACGCAAATTTCCATCGGGAGGAAAATGCAATGTCGCCCGAAGCGCAGCCGGCCTACGACCACGCCTTCCACGCCATCTTCGACAAGGACGTTCCTTGGCAGGAGGGATCGAAGACCGTCCTCACCTTGCCGGAGGGCGTAGAGGTCAAGATTTTCGCCCACGACAAGGCGATGGGCCGGATCGACATGAAGGTGAAATTTCCGCCCGGTTATGTCGAGCCCGCGCATTCACACAAGAGCTGGCACTCCATCGTCGTGCTCAAGGGCCGCATGTGCGTTGCCGGCAAGGATCTGCGCCCCGGCGACTACGTGTTCGGCTGGGACGAGCTGCACGGACCTTACGAATATCCGGACGGCTGCGAGGTCTTCGTCGTGTTCATGGGCGACGGCATCGCGCACGAATGGAACGCCGAAAAGCACAAAGCGCATCAAAACGTCTGGCGGCCGGAAACCGAAGCCGGACGGCAAGGCGTCGAGCGTCATATCGCACAGCGCAAGTCGGCCTGATCGCGCGCGCGACGTCGTCATTTCTGATTTCGTGATTTCGCGCAATGGGCGCGCGTCGGGAGCGGCTGAAGTGGGGTCTTGCCTCACTGATGCGACCCGCGAGGCCGCTCCCGGCGTGCCGTCCGCGTCTTTGCCGCTATGCCGTCGCCCGAACGCGTGCGCCAGCAATCGTCGCGGCACTCTGACCCGGTGGTATCATGCAAACCTCCGTGTCTGACGCGACTATCCTCCTCCCGGGTGCGGCGCGCGTCAAGACGAAAGCGCCATCAACATGAAAGATGTGTTGCGGAGTTCCTTCGCGCGTTAATCACGCGGCTTCTTGCGGCGCTCGCGCAGGCTTTCGATGGTCAGCGCATGCTTGGTGTAAATGCCGCGGTCGCCGCAGCGCGGACAGCGCACGGAGAATTCGTCGGTCAGCTTCTTGAGCTTGTAGACATAGATCGACGCCGTGCATTTGGCGCAGGCGAGCACGCCGCGTTCGTAAGTCAGTTTCGCCGGACGCTTCTTTTGCAGTATCGACATGCCGCTTCCGCCATGGGTCCGGCCCGTTTTGCCAGACAATCGCTGGCGGTTCGTTAAATCCGCCTCGGCGATTGCACAAAATTCACGGGCCAGCGGCCGCATCGCGGTCCGCCGAAGCCGAAAGGAAGGCGGCTTGCCAGTTGATATGTTATAATGTTACATATCGAGTGCGAGGGCGTCCGACGCCCGCCGAACCACAGGGCCTTCCGACATGAACCGCGTCACGCTGTTTGCAGTTGCCGTCCTGGTTGCCTTTGCAGGCTTTGCTTCGCCGCCTGCCCACGCCGCCGACGGCAAGATCGCCGTGGTGGCGGCGGAGAATTTCTACGGCGGCATCGTTCAGCAGATCGGCGGACCGCAGGTCGAAGTGACCAGCGTCATGAGCAATCCGGATCAGGATCCACATCTGTTCGAAACGTCGCCGGCGGTGGCGCGCCAGCTCGCGGCTGCGCAGATCGTCGTTTACAACGGCGCCGATTACGATCCGTGGATGCCCAAACTCCTTGCCGCGTCGTCGCATCCGGGCCGCATCGTGATCGTTGCCGCCGATCTCGTGCACAAAAAAGCGGGCGACAATCCGCATCTTTGGTACGACCCTCCCACCATGCCGGTGGTCGCCAAGGCGATCGAGCAAGCGCTTAGCAAGGCCGCGCCCGCCCATGCCGGCGAGTTCCAGGCGCGGCTGGCAACATTTATTGCTTCGCTCAAGCCGCTGAACGAAAAAATCGAGGCCGTGCGCAAGAAATATGGCGGCGCCGCGGTGACCGCGAGCGAGCCGGTGTTCGGCTATATGGCGATCGCGCTCGGCCTGACCATGCGCAACGAGAAATTCCAACTCGCGATTATGAACGACACCGAGCCAAGTGCCAGCGACGTCGCCGCCTTCGAACGCGACCTGAAGGAGCATAAAGTCCGCGTGATGTTTTACAATAAGCAGGCCTCGAGCAAAATCGTGCAGCATCTTGTCGCACTGGCGAAAGCGGCAAAAATCCCAGTTGTGGGCGTGACCGAGACGGTGCCGCCTGATATGACCTTCCAACAATGGATGCTGAGCGAAGTCACCGACACAGAGAAGGCGCTGGCCGGCCCGAATTCGTGAATCAGGTCGAACTCGACCGCGTGACGCTGACGCTCGGCGCGCGCACCGTGCTGGCGGACGCCAGCTTCGCCATCAGCGCCGGCGAATTCATCGGCGTGCTCGGGCCGAACGGCGCCGGCAAGACGACGCTGATGCGCGCTATCCTCGGCCTGCTGCCGCCGAGCTCCGGCGCAATCCGCGTGTTCGGCCGCGTGCCGCAACGCGGCGACCATGCCATCGGTTATCTGCCGCAGGTGCGCACAGTGCTGCCCGACCTGCGCGTACGCGGGCTCGATTTCATCGGCGCCTCGCTCAACGGCCAACGCTGGGGTTTGCCGTCGCTGACGCACCACGACCGCTTCATGATCGAAGAGACTCTCGATGCGGTCGGCGCGCGCGACCTGGCGCGACGGCCGCTGTCGGAAATGTCGGGCGGCGAGCGCCAGCGCCTGTTGCTGGCGCAGGCGTTGATCGGACAACCGAAGCTCTTGCTGCTCGACGAGCCGCTGATCAGCCTCGACGCGCGGCATCAGGAAGTGGCGATCGACGTGGTGCGCAAGGTCTGCCGCGAGCGCGGCATCACCGTCTTGTTCAGCGCGCACGAACTCAACCAGCTGCTCGGCACTCTCGACCGCGTGCTCTATCTCGGCAACGGCCAGGCGGTGCTCGGCACCGTCGACGAAGTCATCACAGCGCCAGTGCTGTCGCGGCTCTACGGCACCGACATCGAGGTGGTGCGCGCCGCCGGCCACATCTTCGTGATGTCGCGCGGCCGCGACGTCGAGACATCGGCGCATCAGCACGACCACGATCACGGCGGGCATGGGCACCATCACTGACATGTTCCAATACGATTTCATCCAAAACGCCTTCATCGCCGCCGGCATCGTCGCGGTGGTGTCGGGCGTCGTCGGCTATTTCCTGGTGATGCGCGGGCAGACCTTTGCCGGCCACGCGCTGTCGCACATCGGCTTTGCCGGCGCGACCGGCGCCGGCCTGATCGGTTTAGCGCCGCTGTGGGGCCTCATCGGCTTCACGCTCGCCGCCGGCGTCGTGATGGGAGTGCTGAGCGAGCGCATCAGCAACCGCGACATCGCCATCGGCATCGTGCTTTCGCTGGCGCTCGGCTTCGGCCTGTTATTCCTGCACTATTATACATCGTTCGCAACGCAAGCGACGGCGCTGTTGTTCGGCAACGTGCTGGCGGTCGACCGCGCCATGATCGCGACGCTCGCGGCGCTCGGCGTGGTCACGCTTGTCGTGCTGGCCGCGATCATGCGGCCGCTGATCTTCGCCTCGCTGCAGCCGGAACTCGCCGAAGCCAAAGGCGTGCCGCTGCGCTTCGTATCGACCGCCTTCCTTGCCATCGTCGCGCTAGCCGTGTCCGAATGTGCCCAGATCGTCGGCGTGCTCTTAGTATTCACGCTGATGGTCGGCCCGCCGGCCGCGGCGCAACGCGTGACCACCCGATTGTGGAGCGGCCTCATGCTCGCCGCCGCGCTGGCGCTTGCCGAGGCCTGGCTCGGCATCACCATCGCGTTCTATACCGACTGGCCGGTGAGCTTCTGCATCGCGATGCTGAGCGCGCTCGGCTATTTCGCGGCCTTGGGCGCACCGGCGTGGAGACGGTCCGCCAACCGTGCTAATCAAGCGGCATGAGCCGAATCGCTCTCGCGCTGATCGCTCTGCTCGCACTTGCCGCGCTGCCCGCGCGCGCGGCGCCGATGACCTGCAGCACCCAGCAGAAGGCCTGTCTTGCGCCCTGCTCGAAATTTCCGCCCGCGGTGGCGAAGGACTGCACCGACGCCTGCCGCGCGCGTTTCAATTTCTGCCAGCACACCGGCTGCTGGGACAACGGCACAAGCCGCTTTTGCGGCGTGCTGCGGCAATAACGCACTCCTAGTGCACGACCAGCCCCAGCTTCTTGATCAGCGCCGCCCATTTGCCTTCTTCGCGGTGGATATTGGCGGCGTATTCCTCCGGCGTTGACGCGACCGGCCCGCCGCCGTCGGAAATGATGCGCTTCTTGACGTCCTCCGACATCACGATCTTGCGCAGCTCCTTGTTGAGCCGCTCGATGATCGGCTTCGGCGTGCCGGCCGGCGCCACCAGCCCGTAATACTGCACGATGTCGAGTCCGGGCATGCCGGCTTCCGCGGTGGTCGGCACGTCCGGCACCGCAGCAAGGCGCTGCGGCGCGGCGACGGCGATGGCGCGGATCTTACCGGCCTTGATGTTGCCGATCGCAGGCGGCAGCGTGTTGAAGCCGACCATCACATGGCCGCCGAGCAGATCGGTGGTCAGCGGCCCTGTGCCCTTATAGGTGACGATGGTCATGTCGGCGCCGGATAGACCCTTGAACGCCTCGGCGCCGAAGTAATTCAAGGTCGGCGCCGGCGGCGTGCCAACGGTGAGCGTGCCCGGCTTTTTCTTGGCGAGCGCGACGATATCCGACATCGTCTTCACCGGCACCGACGGGTTGGCCATGATCACGATCGGGATGGACGCGATTAGCCCGATCGGCGTGAAGTCCTTCTCGAGATTGTAACCGGTGTTGGCAGGCAGGCTCGCACCGGTGACCAGCATCAGAATCGTGTAACCGTCTGGTGCGGCTTTCGCTGCGTCGCGCACGCCGATCACCGAGCCGGCACCCGGCTTGTTGACCACGATCACCTGCTTGCCCAGCGCATCCGACAGCTTCTGCGCGATGACGCGGCCTTCGGTATCGACGCCACCGCCGGGCGGGAACGGCACGATCAATTCGACGACGCGATTGGGATATTCGTCGGCGGCCAAGACTTTGAACGGTGAAGTGAGAAATGCCGCGGCCAATAAAGCGATCGCAGCGCGCGCGAGCGTCGCCATCGTGTCCTCCCTGTTTTATTCGTTGTAGGCATTTTGGCAGGACTTCATCCGGTTTGAAACCGGGGGCGCTCGCGTTTCAGGGCCGCGCCAGCAACATGGCAAGCGCCGCCGCAATGAATGGCAGCGGCAGCGAAACGGCGGCGCGCAGCCAGACCACGCGCGCCGGCATCAGCGGCACTTCCCACACCACCAGCCGGTGAATGGCGTAGAGCGCCCAAGCGGTTGAATAGGCAATCACTTGCGGCGCTCCCGCCCCACTCTTGAGCGCGGCCGAACCGATGGCGAAGCCGACCACCGGTCCGCCTGGTGTCAGCGCGCCGGCGAGCGTCGCGACCAGGACCCCGAGCAGGCCCGAGTCCGGCCCGATCCATGAGGCGACCAATGTCTTCGGCAGCACCTCGGCGATGAAACCCGAGCCGATCACGCCCGCGCCGATGCGCGGGAGCAGGCGCAGAAATTCCAAGGCTCCGGTACGCGCGCCGTCGACGAACAGCACGCGGCCGCGCAGCGCCGCGATGAAGGCCAATGCCGCGACCACCAGCCAGAGCAGAATGTTAACGGCGAGGAACATTATTCAGCGCTCAGGCGGGCGAGCCCGCTGCGTACCGCGATCCGCGCCAGCAGTCCGGCGACGATCGGCAGCGGGATCGCTTCGACGATGCGCCAGATCACAAAGTGCGGCCCGAAAAACGGCAGTTCCCACACCAGTGCGCGCGTATAACCGCACAGCGTCCAAGCGGTGATGAAGGCGACCACGGCCCCGGCATCCGCTCCCATGACAAGAAAGGCGCCGGCTACCGGATAGATGGTGATCGGGCCGCCCGGCAGCAGGAAGCCGAAGAACGCCGCCAGCGCCAGGCCGATGAAACCGGATTCATGACCGACCCAGCGGGCCACCAGTTCGCGCGGCAGGATCATGGTGACGAAGGCGCCGATCAGGCAGCCGGCCAACACCTTGGGCAGCATCTCGCCGAACAGCGTCAGGTCGCTGCCGAAGATCGCCATGAATTGCTCGCGGCCGTCGCGCACATAGATTGTCGCCGCGGCGGCAAAGGCCACCGTGGCAATGGCCGCGGTCGACCAGTCGAAGGCGCGCCGGCGCGGGCGTGAAGGATTTGGTTCGGTCAAGAGCTTGCGGGGGAAGACACTAGCGCGTAGCGGCGGGAACGGACGTGGCGGCAATCTGTTCGTTCTGTTGCGGCGCGCCGGTCACCGCGACCACGGCGACCGCCGCTAGGACGATGGAAGCGTAGACCGGAATCAAGAAGCCCGTGACCCTCCTGGCCGCCGCCCTCTCTTCGGCCGAGAGTGTGATGATGACGCGGTGGCACATCGCAGCCTCCTTGGAATCTGGGGCGCATTATAGCGCCGAGTCGCGGGGCTTTGCCATTCCCGCCCGTCAGGCGCGTCCAGCGTTGACCGGCACAGCCCTACGCGCTAGCCTCAATTGATGGGGATGGAGTCCCCCAAAACCGCCTCAACAGGCTGATGACTCCTACCGTTGGAATAGCGGTAGGGGTTACGTCCGAGACCCGCCGCGAGGCGGGTTTTTTGTTGTCGGCCGATAAACGGCCAAAGGCGGTGAGGTGAAAGATGACAAGTGTCTGGGCACTTGCGGCGCTCTGGCTGGGCCTAGCGCTGGTGGCGTCGCTGTTGTCGATCTGGCTGCGGGTTTCAACCGCGCTGTCGGAAATCGTCGTAGGCACGGTCGCCCAATTGATCATCGGTGCCGTCGTCGGATCGGCGGTGCTCGGTACCGACGAATCCTGGATCAAGTTTCTCTCCGGCATCGGCGCGATCGTGCTGACGTTCCTAGCCGGCGCGGAGCTCGATCCCGTGGTGTTCAAGAAGAAGTGGAAGGAAGCCACCACCCTAGGCCTTGCCGGTTTCTTCTTCCCGTTCTTCTGCTGCGCCGCCGGCGCCTATTACATCCTTGGCTGGGATGTGATGCCGAGTTGGCTCGCCGGCGTCGCACTGTCGACCACTTCGGTCGCGGTCGTCTACGCGGTGATGATCGAGTTCGGCCTGAACAGGACCGAATACGGCAAGACCGTGCTGGCCGCATGTTTCATCAACGATCTCGGGACCGTGCTCGCGCTCGGCTTCATCTTCGCTCCGTTCACGCTGAAGACGCTGATCTTCGCCGCCGGTTCGATTGCGGCATTCGCGATATTGCCCTGGCTGACGCCGCGCTTTTTCCGCATGTATGGGAATCGCCCGTCCGAACTGGAAACGAAGTTTCTTCTCCTTTGTCTGCTCGGTTTAGGCGCATTGGCCGGTTGGGCGGACAGCGAAGCCGTGCTGCCGGCCTATATCGTCGGCATGGTGCTCGCCGGCACCGTCGGCAAGGACCACGTTCTCGTTCGCCGGCTTCGCACACTCACTTTCGGCCTGCTGACGCCGTTCTACTTCATCCGCGCCGGATCATTCGTTTCGATTCCCGCCTTGGTGGCGGCGCCGTTTGCATTCGTCTTCATGCTCGCCGCGAAAATGGTGTCGAAATTCATTGGCGTCTATCCAGTCACAAGGATTTTCAAGACGCCGAATCCGGAGTCGATGTACACGACGCTGCTGATGTCGACGGGCCTGACGTTCGGTACGATCTCCTCGCTGTTCGGGCTGTCGCATGGAATCATCACGCAAGCGCAATATTCAATCCTCGTCGCCGTCGTGATCGGAAGCGCGGTCATACCGACGATGATCGCCAACGCGTTCTATCTGCCGAGGCATCTCCTGCCAAAATCGGACGATGAAACATCCGAAACCGCCATGAATGCTGCCACGGGCGCGGAACCAGCCCGCGCCGCCGAATAAAGTCAGCGAGACCGCGATGTTCAAAAAGATTCTTCACGCCAACGATGGCTCCGAACACGCCTTCAAGGCGTTGTCGTTCGCGCTCGATATCGCCAAGCAAAACAAGGCCGAACTGCATATGGTATCGATCGAAGAAATTTCCTACATCCCCGACTCCGTCGAAGAGGTCCGCGAAGAAAAGGGAACGGCCGCGCGGCGCTACCATGCCGTTATTCAGCGTGCGAACGCGATGGCCCAAGAGCATCACTTGAAGCTGCAAACGCATATTTTGGCCGGCCATCCGGTACGCGACATCGTCGAGCTGGCCGCCGAACTCAAGGCCGATCTGCTGGTGATCGGCGCCACCGGCCATTCGGCGTTCTACGAACGCATGATCGGCAGCCGCGCCGACCGGCTAATCCAGCTCGCGCCATGCCCTGTTCTGGTGATAAAATGACTTAAAACGCGAGCGTTGCTAAATGGGGGTGACGATGCAGCTAGTTCGCGATGCCGTGCTGCTCCGCGTCTTCTTCGGCGAGGACGACAAACACAAAGGCCTGCCGCTGTACGAGGCTATCGTCCTCAAGGCACGCGAGATGCACCTTGCCGGAGCGACTGTGCTGCGTGGCCACGTCGGTTTCGGGCACTCGAGCCGCATTCACACGACGAAAATTCTGCGCCTGTCGCAGGACCTGCCAATCGTGGTCGAACTCGTCGATACCCAAGACAAGGTCGATACCTTCCTGCCGGTGCTCGACGGGATGATGTCCAGCGGCCTGATCACGCTAGAAAAAGTGCAAGTGCTGCAATACGGGAAGGCGCCGGTTCGCGCTGCGGCGTCATAACATCGGCCGCAGGCCCAATTTGTCGAGCAGCCGCATGTCGCGGTCGCGTTCCGGATTGGGCGTGGTCAAGAGTTTCGGCCCATAGAAGATCGAATTGGCGCCGGCGAGGAAACACAAGGCCTGCGTCTCCTCGCTCATGTCCTCGCGCCCCGCCGACAGCCGCACCACCGACGCCGGCATGGTGATGCGCGCCACTGCGATGGTGCGCACGAAATCGAGCGGATCGAGCTTGGCCACATGGCTCAACGGCGTGCCCTCGACCTGCACCAGCATGTTGATCGGCACGCTTTCGGGATGCATCGGCAGATTGGCCAGCGTTGCGATCATGCCGACGCGGTCGTCGAGCCCCTCGCCCATGCCGACGATGCCGCCGCAGCAGACATTGATGCCGGCGTCGCGCACGTGGTCGAGCGTGTCGAGCCGATCCTGATAGCAGCGCGTGGTGATGATCTCGCCGTAGAACTCCGGCGAAGTGTCGAGATTGTGGTTGTAGTAGTCGAGGCCGGACCGCTTCAATCGCAGCGCCTGTTCGCCCGTCAACATGCCGAGCGTGGCGCAGGTTTCGAGTCCGAGCGCCTTGACGCCTTCGACCATGGCGCAGACCTGCTCGAGATCGCGGTCCTTCGGCTCGCGCCAAGCGGCGCCCATGCAGAAGCGCGACGCGCCATTGGCCTTCGCCGCGCGCGCTTCGGCGAGGACGGTCTCGACCGCCATCAGCTTCTCAGCCTTGACGCCGGTGTCGTATCGCGACGACTGCGGGCAATAGGCGCAATCTTCCGGGCAGCCGCCGGTCTTGATCGACAACAGCGTCGAAATCTGCACCTCGGCCGGATCGAAATGCGCCCGGTGCGCCTGCGCCGCCCGGAACATCAACTCCGGAAAGGGCAGCGCGAACAGAGCGCGGACCTCCTCGCGCGTCCAATCGTGGCGGAGCGCAAGCGGCCCGGAATGCGGCGAAATGGCATGCAGAAGCGACATTCTCTACCCCTCGGCGGCGGGATTCGGCACGATTTGATCGGATTGTAGCGCCAGACGGGACCGTGATAAACCTACCCAAATCCAGTTACCGGGTGCCGCCATGAAAAAACTGTTCGTCGCATTGCTCGCGCTTTCCGCATTCACCGCAATGGTGGGGCCGGTCGAGGCTCAGGTGAGCAGCGGACGCCAGCGTCAAAAAACGATGCTCCAGATGGAGGACGAGCAAAAGAAAAAAGCCGCGGAAAAGGCGGAAAAGGATTACGAGGCGGCGATGCAAAAGACCCAAGGCAAAGGGGGCGACCAGACCGCCGTCGATCCTTGGGCGAACATGCGCGAGGTCGACGGCTCGCAGGCAAAACGCTAGCGGCCGATGAATCGATCCGCTGTCGGCCGCTTTGTCTCAGTATTGGTCGGGGCCGCGGTGCTGTTCGAATTGCAGCACGGTTTCGGCGTCGCGCTGTATTTCGCGATCCCTGTCGCGATCGTCGCCTACCTCGCCGTCAAGGTCGCCATCGGCCTGCTGTGGGGCGCCGGCAAAGCAAACTGACTGCGGCCGCTCACCACCAACGCCGGTGCCAGCCCCAATACGGCCGGTAATAGGGCCCGCCATAATAGACCGGCGGCGGCGGAGGCGGTGCGCCATAGACGACCTCATCGTCCGCATAGGGCCCGCGCGGATAGGCCGGACCGGCGCGCGGCGGCACGTGGCCGCTCAGATCGAGCGCGGTCTGGATGGCAAAGCCGCTCTTGTCCTGCCAGGTGACCGCGCACCAGCCGTCGGCGCAATCCGACGCGTCGACCAGGCTGCCGCCCGGAATCTTGCCGACGATCTCGCTCGTCGTGCCGGGCGAGGCGCGCAGGTTGACGGTAGTGGTGACGTAAGCGGGCTTTGCCAGGGCGGCGCTCGCCGACAATGCCAGGACGCCGAGGCCGATGAGAATTCGCACGTGCTGCATGGCGCTACCCTTTCGTTTCGGTAACGGCGCAGTATCGCCGCGGACACCGGCGAATTCCAGCCCGTAAAAGCGGCGGCATCGGGGCGGCCGCGTCCATCTTGCCTCACCCGCCGGCCTCGTGAGACAAACCCGCCATGCCGCAAGACGCCCCCGATACGCCGCCCGACCGCCTGAGCAACGATCCGCGTAGCCCTCATTTCAACGCCGAGGTGCTGGCGCGCGACGTCGGCATCCGTTTCAAGGGCGTCGAGAAGACCAATGTCGAGGAATATTGCGTGAGCGAGGGCTGGATCCGCGTCGCCGCCGGCAATGCCAAAGACCGCCGCGGCAATCCGCTGACCATCAAGCTGACCGGCCCGGTCGAACCCTATTTCAAGACCGGCAAGCCGGGCTGAACCTGCACGCGCGACGGCGCCATGGACGACGACATCAGCGGCGAGGACATTGCGCGGATCGAGGCGCGCATCGAGGAGCTTGGCGAGGCGATCGAGCGCTGCCGCAAGTTTGCGCTGACCGCCAAGATTGCCATCGCTGCCGGCGTCGGCTGGATCGCGCTGTCGATGCTCGCTGTCGTGTCCTACATGCCGGAGACGACGCTCACCGCGCTGGCGGCGATCATCATCGGCGTCGTGCTGCTCGGCTCCAACCGCACCACCTGGAGAGAGACCGAACGCGCGCTGCGCGCCAGCGAGGCGATGCGCGCAGACATGATCGGACGGCTGCAACTGCGCACGGTCGACGACGGCGTCAAGCGCCTGCATTGACGACGCGCCGGACGGAAGCGCCCCCTACGCGGCAGGCCGGATATTCTGGTTAACTCGGAACAGGTTGCCGGGATCGTACTTCTTTTTCACCGCGGTGAGCCGTTGGTAATTATCGCCGTAGGCTGCCTTGACCCGCGCCTCGCCCTCATCGTCCATCATGAAGTTCGCGTAAGCACCGGGAAGATTGAATGGATGGACGGCGTCCCAATAGGCCCGCGCCCATTGTTTTAAAACTGGGGCCATGACCGGATCGGGACCGACGCCGAAGATAACCATCGACCACGTCGTGTTGCGATAACTCCATGCGGTCGCATCCGACCTCTGGCGGTGAACTGCACCGTCGATTGGATAAATGTGCATTCCGCAAAGAGGGGTCGGCGCCTTGGCGGCGTGCGCGATATGGGCGTCAATCGCGGCGTCGGGCAAACCGTTCACGAAATCGCCCTTCCAATACCACTGCAAGCCCTTCGGCAGGAGCGGATCGAACAGCGATTGCAGCACCGGATACGGCATCGGTTGCGCCCAGTCGATGATCGGCTTGGGTAGCGTCGCGCGGGCCGCATTGACGGCTTTCTCGGCATCCGCAACCGGCCCGTTATGGCAGACCACGAGCGCGCACATCTTTTTACCCCAATGCTCCTGAGGAAAGGGCTCGCCAGGAGGGACCGTCTGCAGCCCAAGAAACACGCAGAACTCGTCCGGCGCATTCGGCTGGAATTGGCGATACCACCGCATGACTGTGGCAGCGTCGGCGAGATCAAAGATGATGGGCCCGCCGTAGACGATGCTGGCCGCGCTGGTGCGGAACAAAAAGCTGGTCACGACACCGAAATTTCCCCCACCGCCCCGCAAAGCCCAAAATAGGTCGGCGTTCTCCTCTTCCGAAGCTATTACGAATCTGCCGTCGGCCAGCACCACGTCGGCTTCAAGCAGATTGTCCACGGCGAGACCGTATTGACGGCTGAGATAGCCGTGACCGCCGCTCAGCGTCAGCCCGGCAACGCCGGTGGTCGAGACGACACCGAAGGGGACCGCCTGGCCGAAGGCGCTGGTGGCGTGATCGACGTCGCCAGTGACACAACCGGCACCGACCCGCACTGTTCGCTTTGCAGGGTCGACCCTGACGCCTTTCATCAACGACAGGTCTATGACCAGACCATCGTCGACGCTGCCGAAGCCCGGCCCGTTGTGGCCGCCGCCCCGCACAGCAATTGGAAGCCTGTTGTCGCGGCCGAAATTCACGGCGGCGACCACGTCGGCCGCGTCGGCGCAGCGCGCGATGGCCAGGGGCCGCTTGTCGATCATAGCGTTATAAAGTTTTCGAGCTTCCTCATAATCCGGATGACCGCGCCCAATGACGAGGCCACGGAGGCCCTTGGCGAACTCGACTAAGGCACCATCGTTCATCATGTTTTGCTCCCGGGCGAGGCAATCGAGCGGCCACAAGCGGCAATCGACCTTAGGTGAAAAGCTTTGCATCGCGCATACCCAGTCGTCCGGCTCTATTGCTCGATCGTCCCGAACATTCCAGCCGCAGCGCGGCGCCGAACGACAAGGCACCTTATTTGGTTTAAATTATCGTGCTTAAATGAATGGGGGGTCTGGCCGGTGTTTCGCTAGGAGGCGCAGCTCATGGACATTTTGTCCGATGTTCTCCGGGCGGTACGGCTGACCGGCGCAATTTTCTTCGACAACTATGTTCAAGCGCCCTTCGTGGGCGGGTCACCGCATACAAAGACGATCGCCGGCAGAGTGATGCCGGAGGCCCAACATGTAATTCAGTTCCATGCCCTCCTGGCAGGCTCTTGCTGGGCGGCCCTGATGGACGACCCTACGAACAGCGCACATCTCGAGGCGGGCGAGATAGCCATCTTCCCGATGGGTGACGGCAATGTCATGAGCTCGGCGCCCGGTATGCGGGCCGAACCCAATATGGAGATGTACGTTCGTCCGAACGATCGCCGCCTGCCGTTTGTTTTTCGTCACAATGGCACGGGCGAGGAGGATTGCCGCTTTGTCTGCGGCTACCTCGGTTGCGACGCGCGGCCGTTCAATCCGCTGCTCGAATCGCTGCCGCGGCTGTTTTGCGCCCAAATGTCTGCAGCCAGTCGGAATTGGCTGGCCAGTTTGCTTCAGGTCGCCGCCGATGAGAGCGAACTCGGCGGCGCCGGCAGCGAGACGATGCTGGCGAAGCTTGCTGAAGTCATGTTCGTCGAGGTTGTCCGAAAATATATCGCCGGCTTGCCCAAAGAATCTCGCGGATGGCTGTCGGCGCTCAGGGACCAGCATATCGGCCGGGCAATACGGGCCATCCACGGACAACCCGCCAAACAGTGGACGCTGGAGGCGTTGGCTCGCGAAGTGGGGCTGTCGCGCTCCGTCTTTGCCGAACGTTTCGCTCACTGCGTCGGATTGTCCCCGATGAACTATTTGGCTCGATGGCGCATGCAGCTTGCGGCGCGGCGCCTGGAAATCCCTGGCATCAGCATTGCGCGAATAGCAGCGGAGGTCGGCTATGAATCCGAAGCCGCCTTCAATCGCACCTTCAAGAAATACGTCGGGGTGGCGCCCGGGGCGTGGCGCAAGACGCGAATTCCATCCACGAGAAGCGCCCCGTCCCTCGCACAACCGCTATAGAGGGGCGGCATAAAAAACGAACTTGCCGCCCTGCGATTGTGGACACGGCGGCATTCGCCAACAGGCTAAACACTCCGGAATCCTCACGTCTGGAAAATCAGCATCACGAAGGCCGCGAACAATACGACGTGCACCGCGCCCTCCTGGATGTCGGAGCGCCGGCGACGGTAAGCACATTGGATATGTGCCGCAAAACATGGCATTATCCCCGCGTATCCCAATCCGTGGCCGCGACGGCATTCGAGAGGGCCGAAGGACACCTGCCAAAGCGCCATTGTCATCGGCGGGACGAATATGACGCACAGATATAGGCCGTTTTGAGTGCGCATCATGCATTCGCAGATTGGCGACCGTACCGACAACGAGGGAGCCGTTTCGGGCATGCGCGAACGGCGTCATGACAAACCAAGCGCGGGGTTCATCGTTTCGGTGGCGTTGCACGCACTGGCGCTAACGACTCTCGTCGTGGCGCTCGGCCTCGCCGCCAGCCCCACCGAACAGCTTGTCATCGTTCCGGCCGACATCGTGCGGCTCGCCGACACCGCCATCAGCCCGAAGCAGCCTGACAAGGCCGACGTTGCGCAGCGGCAGGTCGCCGCGCCAGCCACGCCCAGCGTCACATCGAATGCGCTTTCGCCGGTGGCGACGCGTCCACCGCCCGATGCTCTCGAAATCAAGCTGCGCAAGCTCGCCGCGCTGCGCCAGCCCCTCATCGACCAGAATCTGGCGCGCAGGGGCGAAGGCCTGTCCCATATCTCCGCGATGAAACAAGACGCGGAACCCGGCATGAACGCGGCGATCAAGGACTTCCTTCGCGACCAGATCGAGCATCACTGGGGCCTCGATCTGGCAGGGCTGCACGGACGCGACATATCCGTCCTCATCCGCGTATCGATCACTAGGTCCGGCGTCGTTACCGCCGCCGAGGTCGTGAACAACCGCAAGTCCGGTATCGACCCGACGTTCGACGACGTCGCCTTGAGCGCGCGAAACGCCGCGCTGTTGTCGTCGCCGCTGACATTGCCACCGGGACGTTATCCGGAGCTGATGAACGTCATTCTCAGCCTCAACACCCGAGACGCGTTGCGATAACGCGGGCGCAGCTAGGGCAGATCCCTGGCGACGCGAAAACCAGTGAGGCTGGAATTGTCGTAGTCGCTGCCGTCACTGGTACTCAGGCTCCGGCTGGCCGAACGTACAAGAACCGGCAGGCTGCTCCAGGAGCCACCGCGAATGACGTGTTTGCTGCAGTTCTTCTCGTCCCAGGCGCGGCCGTCATCAGGAGCGTGAACATAGTTCGGATGCCAGCAATCCTCGGTCCATTGCCAGGCATTTCCCAATATGCCGTAGAGACCGAACGGATTGGGCGCAAAGCTCTCGACGGCGGCGAGCAGGCGATCGTCCCACGGGCTTCCGCAACCGTTGCAATTCGCGCGATTGTGTCCGACCGATTCGCCCCACCAGCGCGCCGTCGTCGTGCCCGCGCGAGCGGCGTATTCCCATTCGGCCTCGCTCGGCAGCCGGTACGGCCCGGGACCTGGCGCAAGCGCTGGACGTTCCTTGTGCACCTTGGCATTGAGCCACGCAACATAAGCCTTTGCATCGGCCCAGCCGAGGCAGACGGCCGGCCAGTCCGGCGGCTGCATTTCCAGACCGCGGCCAGGGGAGCGCCAGACGTAGCCTAGGATGCGGTTGCACGGTGCCGGCCGGTAGCCGGTGCTTTTGAGAAATTCCACAAACTGTGCGGTGGTGATGTCATACTTGCCCAAGGCAAACGCCTTGATCGAGACGACATGCTGAGGGCCTTCGGAATCGAAGCGGCCCGGTTCGTTTTTCGGGCTGCCCATCAGAAAGCTGCCGGCCGGAATGCCGACCATCTCTGGACAATCGCGGCATTCCCTGAACTCCCGTTCCTTATAGGTCTGGCCGGGGGCCGGATCGAATGCTGCGACGACGACAATTGCAGCTAAGGCAGCCGGGATGAATTTTCCGAGGTCCGACATGGCGATCGATTCGCGTTGCACGGCGCGGGTGCGATGTCGCAGGTCCCGGCCGAGCCAGCCGACAATACTAATATCGGTTTTTGGCCAAATGCTGTCCTGGCGCAAGGGCGTCCGACCATGACCGGCAGTCTGCGATGTGCGCCCCCACCTCACGCCTGGAAAATCAGCATCACGAAGGCTGCGAACAGCACCACGTGCACCGCGCCCTGCAGGATGTTGGTGCGGCCGCTGGCGAAGGTGACGACGCTGACGCCGAGCGTCACCGCCAGCAGCATGTTGTTGGCGCTGGCCAGGCCGAGAAAGACCTCGTGCGCGGTCAGGTAGCTGATCACCAGCATCACCGGCACGGTCAGGCCGATGGTCGAGAGCACCGAGCCGAGAAAGATGTTGATCGAGCGCTGCACTCTGTTCATCCAGGCCGCGCGCGTGGCGCTGATCGCCTCCGGCGTCGCCACCAGCATGGCGATGATGACGCCGCCAAGCGCCGCCGGCACCCTCACCGTCTCGATCAGATAATCGATCGGATGCGCCAGCTGTTCAGCGAGCAGCACCACCGGCAGGATGTAGGCGACGAGCAGAATGGCGTGCCAGGCGAGCCCGCGCCCGCCGCGCGCGGCGTGCGAGGGCTCTTCGGCGGCCTCTTCCTCGGACATGAAATAGCGGCGGTGCCGGCCGGTCTGGATGCCGAGGAAGGCGCAGTAGAGCCCGAGCGAGATGACCACCAGAAAGCCCTGCTGCGCGACCGACAGCGTCGGCCCCGGCGTGGTGACGGTGAAATTCGGCAGGCTCAGCGTCAGCAAGGCGAGCGGAATGATGACGCTCAAATACGTGTTGGCGCTCTGCAGGTTGTAGTGCTGCTCGCTGTGGCGCCAGCCGCCGGCGAGCAGCGACACGCCGACCATGCCGCCCATGATGATCATGACGATGGCGAACAGCGTGTCGCGCACCAGCGTCGGATTGTTGTCGCCGTGCAGCATCACCGCGCTGATGCTCATCACCTCGATGGCGGTGACCGACAGCGTCAGCACCAGCGTGCCGTAGGGCTCGCCGAGCAGCTCGGCAACGTGGTCGGCGTGGCGCACCACGTTGAGCGCCGAGCCCATCACCGTGCCGAACAGCCAGGCGAAGATGACGGCGAACCAGAGCGGCTGGTCAAGCCGTTCGAAGCTGCGTTCGCCATAAAACGCGAAGACCGCCGTGGTGGCGAGGCTGAAGCCGAGGAACCACTCCTCGCGCCAGACGCTGCGGGGCGAGGCTTCGCGCTTGGCTTTGCGGCGCCGGGTCATGGGAAATGAGGTCTGGTGAGAGGGTCGGGCCACACCGCGAGCGTATCACGGCGGCCTCGCCATCGTCATTGCCGGGCTTGACCCGGCAATCCATGAGGCCTCTCCGCAATATGAGGGCTTACGGAAGGCTCGCTTTCGTGGAGGCGCAACATGGATGCCCGGGTCAAGCCCGGGCATGACGCCGAGTTTGTTGACGTCCTATTCCGCCGCTTCCATCCGCGGCGCGGCCTTCTCGACCCGTGCGGCGCAGAACTTGAATTCCGGAATCTTGCCGAACGGATCGAGCGCCGGGTTGGTCAGGATGTTGGCGGCCGCCTCGACATAGGCGAAGGGGATGAACACCACGCCGTCGGGAATGGCGTCGTCCTGACGCGTGTTCAACTCGACCTCGCCGCGCCGGGTGATGACGCGCACCATGTCGCCCGGCTTGATGCCGAGCTTAGCAATGGTGCCGCGCGACACCGCGGCGACCGCCGCCGGCTCCAGCGCGTCGAGCACGCTAGCGCGCCGCGTCATGGCGCCGGTGTGCCAGTGCTCGAGCTGGCGGCCGGTGGTGAGGATGAACGGGAAGTCGTGGTCCGGCGTCTCGTTCGGCGGCTGCAGTTTCGCCGCCACCAGCTTGGCGAAGCCGCCGGGGCGCGGGAAACCCTTGTCGAACACCACGTCGCGGCCGGGCACGTCAGGCGCGTCGACCGGATAAGTGACCGCGCTCTCGCGCTCGACGCGCTCCCAGGTGATGTTGTTGAGCGAGGGCATCAGCGACGCCATTTCGGTGAAGATCTCGCTCGGGTGGGTGTAGTTCCAGTCGAGCCCGATGCGGCGCGCAAGCTCTTGGGTGATCCACCAGTCCTGCCGCGTATCGCCGGGCAGCGGCAGCGCGGCGCGGCCCATCTGAACTTGCCTGTTCGTGTTGGTGACCGTGCCGTCCTTCTCCGGCCAGGCCGAAGCCGGCAGGATGACGTCGGCATAAACCGCGGTCTCGGTGAGGAAGAGGTCCTGCACCACGAGATGCTCGAGGTGGGCCAGCGCCTGACGCGCGTGGTTCAGGTCGGGGTCGGACATCGCCGGGTTTTCGCCGAGGATGTACATGCCCTTGATGACGTCGTCGTGGATCGCAGTCATGATCTCGACGACGGTCAGGCCCTTCTTCGGATCGAGCTTGGCCTTCCACAGGTTCTCGACCTTGGCGCGGATTTCCGGCGTCTCCACCGATTTGTAATCGGGGAAGAACATCGGGATCAGGCCGGCGTCCGAGGCGCCCTGCACGTTGTTCTGCCCGCGCAGCGGATGCAGGCCGGTGCCGGGCCGCCCGATCTGGCCGGTGATCAGCGACAGCGCGATCAGACAGCGCGCGTTATCGGTGCCGTGGGTGTGCTGCGACACGCCCATGCCCCAGAAGATGATGGCGGAATGCGCGCGGGCGTAAGTGCGCGCCACTTCGCGCAGCGTGTCGGCGGGGATGCCGCAGATCGGCGCCATCTCCTCCGGCGTGAAGTCCTTGACGTGGTCGGCGAGCTCGTTGAAGCCCTGCACGTAGGTCTGGATGTATTGCTGGTCGTAAAGCTTCTCGCTGACAATCACGTTCAACATGGCGTTGAGCATCGCCACGTCGGTGCCGTTCTTGAACTGCATCATGCGCCAGGCGTGGCGCTTGAGCGCCTGCCCGCGCGGGTCCATGACGATCAGCTTGGCGCCGCGCTTGGCCGCCTGCTTGAAGAAGGTGGCGGCGACCGGGTGGTTCTCGGTCGGGTTGGCGCCGATGACGATGATGACGTCGGAGTTCTTCACCTCGTTGAAGGTCGCCGAAACCGCGCCGGAGCCGACGCCTTCCAAGAGCGCCGCAACCGACGAAGCGTGGCACAGCCGCGTGCAGTGGTCGACATTGTTGGTGCCGAAGCCGGCGCGCACCAGCTTCTGGAACAGATAGGCCTCTTCGTTCGAGCATTTCGCTGAGCCGAAGCCGGCGAGCGCTTTCGCGCCGTCGCGGTCACGGATTGTCTTTAGGCCGCTGGCGGCCTTGTCGAGCGCCTCCTCCCAGGTGGCTTCGCGGAAATGCGTCCACGGGTTCGACGGGTCGATGAACTCGTGCGGGATCTTCGGCACGCCCTCCTTGCGGATCATCGGCTTGGTCAGCCGCTGCGGGTTGCTGACGTAGTCGAAGCCGAAGCGGCCCTTGACGCAGAGCCGGTTCTGGTTGGCCGGGCCGTCGCGGCCGGTCACGTAGAGCAGTTTGTTATTCTTGATATTGTAGGTGAGCTGGCACCCGACACCGCAATAGGGGCACACCGAGTGCACCTCGCGGTCGGGGAATTCGGTGCGCACGTTGTCCTTGTTTACCACCGTCGCCGGCATCAGCGCGCCGGTCGGGCAGGCCTGCACGCATTCGCCGCAGGCAACGCAGGTCGAGGCGCCCATCGGGTCGTCGAAGTCGAACACGATCTTCTCGGTGTGGCCGCGGCCGGCCATGCCGATGACGTCGTTGACCTGCACTTCGCGGCAGGCGCGGACGCAGAGATTGCACTGGATGCAGGCGTCGAGGTTGACCGCCATCGCCGGATGGCTGCGGTCGGGCGGCGGCATGACGATATTGTCGCGTTTCGGGAAGCGGCTCCGCTCGACGCTCTGACGCTTCACCGTCTTCCAGAATTCCGACATCGGGTCGTGCGCCACCTCGATCGCCGGCTGGTCGGTGACCAGAAGCTCGGCGACCATCTTGCGCGCGGTCTTGGCGCGGTCGGTCTGCGTCTTCACCTTCATGCCGGGAGATGGCTGGCGGATACACGACGCCGCCAGCACGCGCTCGCCCTCGATCTCCACCATACAGACGCGGCAATTGCCATCCGGCCGGTAGCCGGGCTTGGGCGAGTAACACAGATGCGGCAGCTTGATGTCGAGCCGGCGCGCGGCGCGGAAGATCGATTCGCCGTCGCGGATATCGATCTCGCGGTCGTCGATGAAGAACGTGTTGGGTTTTTGCGCGTCGTCAGCCATGCTTCACCACGTGCCCAGCGGCTTTTTCAGTTCCTCAGGGAAATATTTCAGCACACACAATAAAGGGTTCGGCGCCGCCTGACCGAGGCCGCAGATCGAGGCGTCGCGCATCAAAGTCGAGAGTTCGGTCAATAGCGCGGCGTCCCAGGGACCCTGCGCCATCAGCTTGACCGCCTTTTCGGTGCCGACGCGGCAAGGCGTGCACTGACCGCAGGATTCGTCCTCGAAGAACTTCAGCAGGTTGAGCGCCACCGCCTTCATATCGTCCTTGTCGGACAGGACGACAACCGCGTGCGACCCGACGAAGCAGCCGTATTTTTCCAGAGTTCCGAAGTCGAGCGGCTCGTCGGCCATCGACGCCGGCAGGATGCCGCCGGAAGCGCCGCCCGGCAGGTAGCCCTTGAAGGCGTGGCCGTCCTGCATGCCGCCGCAGAATTCCTCGATCAGTTCGCGCGCGGTGACGCCGGCCGGCGCCAGTACCACGCCCGGCTTCTTCACCCGGCCTGACACCGAAAATGAGCGGAAGCCCTTGCGCTCGCGGCGGCCCTGCCCGGTCATCCAGGCCGCGCCTTTCTCGACGATATCGCGCACCCAGAACAGCGTCTCGACGTTCTGCTCGAGCGTCGGCCGGCCGAACAGGCCGACCTGGGCGACATAAGGCGGACGATGGCGCGGCAGCCCGCGCTTGCCTTCGATCGACTCGATCATCGCCGACTCTTCGCCGCAGATATAGGCGCCGGCGCCGCGCCGCAGATGCAGCTTGGTGTGCGGTGACAGACCCGCCTTCTCGACCTTGTCGATTTCCTCGTCGAGCATCAGCCGCAGCTCGGGATACTCGTCGCGGATGTAGAGATAGGTGTCCGCCGCCTCGACCACCCAGGCCGCGATCAGCATGCCCTCGATGAAACGATGCGGATCGCGCTCGAGATAGTAGCGGTCCTTGAAGGTGCCGGGCTCGCCCTCGTCGGCATTGACCGCGAACAGGCGCGGCGCGGGCTCCGCGCGCACCAATTGCCATTTGCGCCCGGTCGGGAAGCCGGCGCCGCCGAGACCGCGCAGGCCGGCATCGCTGACGGTCTTGATCAGGTCGTCGCGCGTGCGCGTGCCGTCCAGACACGACTTGAGCAACTTGTAACCGCCGGCTTTTTGATAGGCGGCGAATCCGGCGCCCGGCTTCCAGGCGTGCGGATGATTCTTCGCCTTGACGTCGGCGGCGATGGTATCGGTCGTCGCCTTGAAGGTCTGCAGATGGCCGACGGCGGCGACCGGGGCGCGGTCGCAGGCGCCCATGCACGGCGCGCGCACCACGCGCACGTCCTTGCCCAGTATGCCTGGCAGCTTCTTCAGCAACGCCTCCGCGCCGGCCATCGCGCAGGACAAAGAGTCGCACACGCGCACGGTCACCGCCGGCGGCGGCGGGCCGTCCTTCACCACGTCGAAGTGCGAATAAAAGGTTGCGACTTCGTAGACTTCGGTCTGCGCCATCTTCATCTCGGCCGCGAGCGCGGCGAGATGCGCGGCGGAGAGATGGCCGTAGTGGTCCTGGATCAGATGCAGATGTTCGATCAAGAGATCGCGCCGGCGCGGCCGGTCGGTAAGCAGCGCGCGCACTTCATCGAGCGCCTGCGGATCGATCTGACGGCCCTTCGGCGTGCGCGGCGGCCGGCGGCGGCCGGTACGCGGCGGCGCCTTCACGTCCTGCTCGATCACGCTCATGGGGTTCTCCTGGTACTAGGAAAGCCGCTTTGATTCGGTGGACACAAGACCCCTTCCTCAATGGATTGATAGGTTTTCTCTATTAATCCGATATCCATCCTTGCAAATTCCGATTATGCCCGTCAAAAAGACGGTACAGGGATGCGCTTGTTTCCGGATCGTGCCATTCCGGAACCCGGCGCAACCCAAAGCAGGTAGGGCACCCTTGATCGACAAGCTCGAATTTCTGCTGGCGCTCGCGCGGGAAAAACATTTCGGCCGCGCCGCCGAGGCTTGCGGGGTCACCCAGCCGACGTTGTCGGCCGGGGTCAAGCAGATCGAGGATGGCTTCGGCGTGCTGTTGGTCAACCGCGGCTCGCGCTTCCAGGGCTTCACGCCGGAAGGCGAACGCGTCCTCGACTGGGCGCGGCGCATCGTCGGCGATGCCCGCGCCATGCGCGAGGAAGTGCACGCGCTCAAGCACGGCCTGTCCGGCCGGCTGCGCATCGCCGCCATCCCCACCACACTGGCGATGGTCGAGCGGCTGACCACGCCCTATCGCGCGCGGCATCCGAACGTCCAGTTCACTATCTACTCGCGCAACTCGCTCGAGATCCTCGACCTGCTGGAAAATCTCGAGATCGATGCCGGCATCACCTATGTCGAGAACGAGCCGCTCGGCCGCGTCAGCACCGTGCCGCTCTATCGCGAGCGCTACCGGCTGCTCACTTCGGCGGAGGCGCCGCTCGGCAACCGCGACAGCGTCACCTGGGCGGAAGTGTCGCAGGTGCCACTGTGCCTGCTCACCCCAGACATGCAGAACCGCCGTATCATCGACCGGCTGCTCAAAACCGCGGGCAACGAAGCGCGACCGACGCTCGAATCCGATTCGATGATTCTGTTGTACTCGCACGTGCGCACCGGCCGCTGGGCGAGCGTGATGCCGGCGAAGATTGCCGACGCGCTGGGCTTCACAGAGAGCATTCGCGCAATCCCCATTACCGATCCTGACGCCGTGCAGACAATCGGCTTGGTGGTGCCCTCGCGCGAACCGATGACGCCGATCACCGCTGCACTGGTAGCCGAAGCGCGCCGTGTCGCGGTGTCGTTGGACGACTGATCGCCGGCTTAGACATTAGTTGTAGACGTGCGCCTCTAAGAGCTGCCAAAAATCTCATTGCTCGCAATTTTAAATCACAATAGTTGTTCGCTATTGCGAAATTTGAATTTCCTATCGAGCGATAGGAACACTTTTATTGATTCAAGAAAGTCCCACCCGCACTCTGCAAATAGCGGACTTGGGGGGCCCTGGGTCTGTGAAAAAAACGAACAATAGAAAACACAAAGGGAGAACGACGCGATGAGCTTGCTCTCGATACTCGATCGTAGCCACACGATCGCAAAACCAGGATTTAGCCGGTGGATGGTGCCGCCGGCCGCGCTTTGTATTCACTTGTGTATCGGCCAGGCTTACGCGTTCAGCGTGTTCAATCTGCCGATGACCAAATTGCTCGGCATCACGCAGTCGGCGCCGGGCGACTGGAAGCTCACGGACCTCGGTTGGATATTCTCCATCGCCATCTTCGTGCTCGGCGTCTCCGCCGCGCTGTTCGGCCGCTGGGTCGAGGAAGGCGGCCCGCGCCGTGCGATGTTCACGGCCGGCCTGTGCTGGGCCGCCGGCTTCTTCGTATCCGCCATCGGCGTCTACGCGCACAACCTCTGGATCGTCTATCTCGGCTACGGCGTGTTCGGCGGCCTCGGGCTCGGCATCGGCTATATCTCGCCGGTCTCGACGCTGATCAAATGGTTCCCCGACCGTCCGGGCATGGCGACCGGCATGGCCATCATGGGCTTCGGCGGCGGTGCCTTCATCGCCTCGCCGTTGTCGGTGTGGCTGATGGCGCATTTCTCGTCGCCGACTCACGTCGGCGTTGCCGAAGCCTTCATCGGGCTTGGCGTCATTTATCTCATCTTCATGTGGGTCGGCGCCGCGATCGTGCGTATTCCGGCGCCCGGTTGGAAACCGGAAGGCTATACGCCGCCCGTGGTGGCGCAGAAATTGATCACCAAGAACGACGTCTACGTCTATGACGCGATCAAAACGCCGCAGTTCTGGCTGATCTGGTGGGTGCTCTGCCTGAACGTGACCGCCGGCATCGGCGTGCTCGGCCAGGCCTCGGCGATGAGCCAGGAAATGTTCCCCGGCCACATCACTCCACTCGCGGCGGCCGGCTTCGTCGGGCTGCTCAGCCTGTTCAACATGCTGGGCCGCTTCTTCTGGGCCTCGACCTCCGACTTCATCGGACGCAAGAACACCTACTTCTGCTTCTTCGCCATCGGTACCGTGCTCTACGCGCTGGTGCCGTGGACGGGGTCGATCGGCAGCGTGGCGCTGTTCGTGCTCTGCTTCCTGGTGATCATCTCGATGTATGGCGGCGGCTTCGCCACCGTGCCGGCCTATCTGAAAGACATGTTCGGCACGCGCTACGTCGGCGCCATCCACGGTTGGCTGATCACCGCCTGGTCGATGGCCGGCATCTTCGGTCCGGTGCTGGTGAACTACATCCGCCAGTATCAGATCGAACACGGCGTGCCGAAGGCGCAAGCCTACAACACCACCATGTACATCATGGCTGGGCTTCTGGTGATCGGCTTCATCTGCAACTTCATGATCAAGGCCGTGCACCACCGCTTCCACATGAAACCCGACCACGAAGCCGAACTCGCGCAGGCGCAAGTCGCCGCCGCGGGTGAACCGGCCGGCGCCTGAGGAGGACGTCATCATGCAAGCACAAGAAACCGCGATGGGCGTCAAGCTCGCGCTCGCCTGGGGCTTTGTCGGCATCCCGCTGGCCTGGGGCGTGATCGAGACGATTATCAACGCGATGAAGCTGTTCCACTAGCTTCGGCGCGACGCGACGACCGGGCGCCGCGTTCCCCTGACGGGGGATGCGGCGCCCGCCGATTTTCGGAGGCCAAGTCCGATGCGGCACTACGTCTACGGCACGGTGCGTGACACGCGGCGCAGCGCGATCTACGCGATCCGCGTCAGGGACGACGTTGTCGATCCGATCGAGGCCGACGAGATTGCTGAGTTAACGCGCGACAGGATGCTGGCGCGCGGCGAATCCGCCGCCGACGTCGTGGTCGTGACCGGCGAGGACAAGGCGACGCTGCGGCTTTACGGCGCGCCGCACGCGGTCGCGCGGGTGCGTGAGGCGATGTTCAACGCGGCCATCAGCTGGACGCCGATCGAGTTGGAATAAGCCCCCTGCCCTGGTTGGAATGGGCAAGGGTCCGATTCTCAAGCCGGCGCGAGATGCGGCGAACGTCCGCGATCGCGCGAAGCGCGTTCGGCGTTCCGTTTCTTCCGCGAAGCCGCCGCGGCCGATTTTGCCGTGCCGCCCGCGAGCCTGCTCAGCTTTCGCAACTCCAGGCGTTTGGTGAAAAACTTGACGATGTTCCGCGCCGCAGCCTGATCGAGCTTCTTGTATCGCTCGAACGCCAGCGCGAGATCGTCGGACGACAAATTGCGCTTGGCCGCCTGCATCAGCGCCAGCTCGCGGGCCGTCGTCCATGTGCAGCCGGCCGCCTTGGCCAGAATGAGCACCATATCCTCGTGCTGGTCAAGCAGTGCGCGTTCGACGAGATCCACCGGGAAATCGCCGAGCTTGGACAAGGCCACCACCGCCTTTTCGAATTCCTGCGCATGGGCCGGGCTGTGGACATTGACCTCCGTCACCGGATTCAGCTTGAAGCGAAAGAAGGCGTCGCGGGTGGCGGCGACGTGATGCGGCGAGGCCGCACGCACGTCGTGCTGGATCGTGGTGGCAACGTCGTCGACCGCATCGCGGATTGCCGCCGCGGCTTGCGGATTGGCGGCTATGAGCTTGGCGCGCACTGCGGCGGAGGCGCTTTCGAGCAGCTTGAGAAAATGCTGACGCGGAACGTCGCCGCGCTGGACCAGGGCCATCATCAGCTTGCGATCGTGCCGCGCGCGGTTGGTCAGCCGGCCATAGCCGGCAAGCGAGAAGCGCGCGCCTTTGTTGCCCGCGACCTTGTGCACGACGCGGCGGTCGCCGCGCTCGACCAGAACATCGGTGACGGCTTCGCTCAGCTTCAGGCGCTGGGCGATGGCGAGCAGATGCTGCTGACTCTTGGTGCTGGCGTTCTCGACCAGATCGGAATCGCTGAGCTGTTCCGACCGAGTCAGGACGGGGCCGGCGACCCTGATCTCGTCATCGAAGGCCAGCGAGCGGATCAGCTTGGGCGGCGCATTGCCGATGCCTGCCAGCTGGTTCGCAAGCCGCGCACGCGCCGCGACCTCGATATTGACGGAAAGCTGCTGCAGCACATCGTCAAACAGCGCGATCTGCTGATCGGAATAGCCGCGCGATCCGACCATGAACAGATCGGTGATGCGTTGCAGGATTCGCAGGCGCTGTTTGACGTCGCCTGTGGCGATGGTGCTGATCAGCTCATCGATGACCGCTTGCTGATCGGCAAACGGCTGGGCTTGGGGCGAGGGAACGGTATCGGCCATGGCTTATACTGAAGGCTGGTGTCCAAAACGGCACGTCGCGAAACTCTGCCATCAATATGAGAAGAACCATTGCTGGAACCGCACTCAAATAAGGCGAAAAGTGTAACGGTTTCGGTAACCGGCGCTTAACCAACGCTGGCCGCCGAGCGAATTGGAACGATGCATCCCTCGCCCCGCGAGCGGAGGCGAGGGAATAGGCTAAGCCACCTGCACATCCATGTGCTTGAACATGGCGCGCCTGGCTTCGTCGTCGAATTCGGCTTTGAACTTGTGCTTGGTGCGCAATTCATTGGCGCGCGCCGCGGCGGGCCGTGCGGAAATCTCGTCGATCAGACGCTTCAGGCTGGGGAATTTGGCCCAGTACTCCTCGCCGAGCGCGTTCGGGATGAGCCGCGCCCAGCCCCACACCGCCATGTCGACGATGCCGTAGGCGTCGCCGACCATGTATTTCTGCTTGGCGAGCCGCGCCTCGAGAATGCCGTAGTGGCGTTGCGTCTCGTACATGTAGCGGTTGATGGCGTAGGGGATTTTCTCCGGCGCGTATTGGCGGAAATGCACCGACTGGCCCGAGAACGGCCCGACGCCGGAGGCGACGAACATTAGCCAGGACAGCAATTCGCCGCGCAATTTATCGCTTTTCGCCGGCAGGAATTTGCCCGTCTTCTCGGCGAGATAGAGCAGGATGGCGTTGGAATCGAACACCACGGCATCGCCGTCGACGATCGCCGGCACCTTGGCGTTGGGGTTGATGGCGAGATAGGCCGGCGTGTGCTGCTCACCCTTGCGGGTGTCGACCGGCACCGCTTCGTAAGGCAGGCCGGTTTCCTCGAGCATCAGCGCGACCTTCATCGGATTCGGCGCGCCGCTGTAGTAGAATTTGAGCATGGTTTCTCCCTGGATTTAGGTTGGCGGAGTGCATCACTCCGCCCGTTCCCGCGCAAGCGGGAGGGCTCACAAAAAACCGTGACCGCACTTTTCGGATTGCGCAAACGAAAGCGGGCCGCCTGCGCCGCCCGCTCAGGCAACGGTTGCCCGGCCGTTAGAACAGCCCGACGATCTTGCCGTCGGCACCGACGTCGATTGAATCCGCCGCCGGGACCTTGGGCAGGCCGGGCATGGTCATGATCTCACCGCAGATCGCCACCACGAACTCGGCGCCGGCCGACAAGCGCACCTCGCGCACATTGATGGTGTGATCGACCGGCGCGCCCTTGGCGTCCGGATTGGTCGAGAACGAGTACTGCGTCTTGGCGACGCAGATCGGCAGCTTGCCGTAGCCCATCTCCTCCCAGCTCTTGAGCTGGTCCTTCACTGACTTGTCGGCGGTGACGGTCTTGGCGCGGTAGATTTCCTTGGCGATGGTCTCGATCTTCGTAAACAGCGGCATGTCGTCGGGATAGAGCAGCTTGAGCTTGGCGGTGCCGGCGTCGATCGCCTTGACCACGGCTCTGGCGACATCGGCGGCGCCCTCGCCGCCCATCGCCCAGTGATCGGCCATCAATGCTTCGACGCCGAGCGCTTTGCACTTGTCCTTGACCAGCGCGATCTCGGCGTCGGTATCGGCGGAGAAGCGGTTGATGGAGACCACCGCCGGCAAGCTGAATTTCTTGATGTTCTCGACGTGGCGCTGGAGATTGGACATGCCGGTCTCGAGCGCCTTGAGGTCTTCTTTCTTCAGGTCCTCTTTCTTGACGCCGCCGTGCATCTTCAGCGCGCGGATGGTGGCGACGATGACCACGCAGTCGGGCTTGAGGCCAGCCTTGCGGCACTTGATGTCGAGGAATTTCTCGGCGCCGAGATCGGCGCCGAAACCGGCCTCGGTGACCACGTAATCGGCGAGCTTGAGCGCGGTGGTGGTCGCCGATACCGAGTTGCAGCCGTGCGCAATATTGGCGAAGGGCCCGCCGTGGATGAAGGCCGGCGTGCCTTCCAGCGTCTGCACCAGATTCGGCGCGATCGCGTCCTTGAGCAGCGCCGCCATGGCGCCGTGGGCTTTAAGGTCCTTGGCGCGGATCGGTTTGCGGTCGCGGGTATAACCGATGATGATGTTGCCGAGGCGCTCGCGAAGATCGGCGAGGTCCTTGGCGAGGCAGAAGATTGCCATCACTTCCGAGGCGACGGTGATGTCGAAGCCGGCCTCGCGCGGGTAGCCGTTGGCGACGCCGCCGAGCGAGCAGACGATCTCGCGCAGCGCGCGGTCGTTCATGTCCATGACACGGCGCCAGGCGACGCGGCGCGAGTCGATGCCGAGCGCATTGCCCCAATAAATGTGGTTGTCGATCAGCGCCGACAGCAGATTGTGCGCCGAGGTGATGGCATGGAAGTCGCCGGTGAAATGCAGATTGATGTCTTCCATCGGCACCACTTGCGCGTAACCGCCGCCGGCGGCGCCGCCTTTGACCCCGAACGAGGGGCCGAGCGAGGGCTCGCGCAGGCAGAGCATCGCCTTCTTGCCGATGTGGTTGAGCGCATCCGTGAGACCGACCGTCGTTGTGGTCTTGCCCTCGCCAGCCGGCGTCGGCGTGATCGCGGTGACCAGGATCAGCTTGCCGTCCTTCTTGCCGGCAAGCGATTTGACGTAGTCCATCGACACCTTGGCCTTGTAGTGGCCGTATGGCTCGAGGTTCTCCGGGGCGATGCCGAGCTTTTCCTTGGCGATATCCATGATCGGCCGCTTCTTGGCGGCCTGGGAAATTTCGATGTCGGATTTCGGGTTCTGGTGCTGCGAGGCGGGCATGGGTCTATCCGTTCAATAAATATGCGGTGAGCCGGCTATTGCGGTCTTTCGGTGAAGAAGAAGTCAGGTGAATCTCGCCCCAGCCGCGATGTTGGCGGATTTTGTCCACTCGGCGGCGTCGATCTTCTTGCCGCCGTCCGGTTGCACCCGGCTAACTTTGAAGCGACCGTCGGCGCAGACGACCGTGAAGCCGTCGGCATCGACCGCGACGATCTCGCCGAGCTTGCCGGCGATACCCTTCGGGTCCTTGGCCGGCAGCGGCTTAGCGTCGAATATCTTGACCGTCTTGCCGTCGAATGTCGTCCAGGCGCCGGGTGCCGGATTGCAGCCGCGGATCAACCGGTCGATCTGCTCCCAGGGCTTGCCCCAGTCGATCTTGGCGTTGCCCGGCCCGCAGCGGCCTTCATAAGTCGCCTTGGATTCATCCTGCTGGATGCGCGGCGCTTTGCCGGCCTTGACGAGATCGACGCCTTCCAGCATCGCCTCGACGCCCATCGGAAACAGGCGGTCGAAATAGACGGTGCCGAGCGTGTCGGTTGCCGAGATCGGCGTCTTCTTCTGGACGAGGATGTCCCCGGTATCGAGCCCGTTGTCCGGCCAGAAGATCGACAGGCCGGTTTCCTTCTCGCCCTTGATGATCGGCCAGTTGATGGCGGAGGCGCCGCGATAGGCCGGCAACAGCGATGGGTGATACTGGATCGAACCGTGCGTCGGAATATTGAGGAAGTCTTCCGGCACGAATAGTGTCACGAAGGCCATCACCTGCAGGTCGGGCTTGAGCGCCTTGAATTCCTCCCAGACCTTGGGGTCTTTGTAGGACGCGGGCTGATAGACCGGCAGCTTGGCGGCGATAGCTGCTTCCTTGAGCGGATCGGCCTTGGCGCCTTCCTTTTCCGGCGCAACGTAGACGGCGATTACGTTCTCGCCGCGCTTTAATAGCGCCTCCAGCACGGCCTTGCCGAACGCCTGCTGGCCATGGACCACAATACGCATCGACTCACTCTCCCGAATTATCTGGCTTTTCCGGCCGCAGACCACGCGACGGTCCCGGAACTGCGGTGCATCGCTGACGCGTTGCACCGCGTCCGTGATATTGCAGTCTGTTATGCCGCAGCTTTCGACTTGTCCGGCGCGGTGATGGCGCCCGAGGCCTTGATCTCAGCGAGTTCCGACGCGGTATAGCCGAGCACCTTGGTGAGGATTTCCTCGGTGTGCTCGCCGAGCAGCGGCGAGCGCTCCACCCTGGCCGGCGAATCCGACAGCTTGATCGGGTTGCCGACGGTCAGATATTTGCCGCGGGTCGGATGATCGACTTCGACCACCGTGCCGGTCTTGCGCAGCGACTGGTCCTCGGCGATCTCCTTCATCGACAGGATCGGTCCAACCGGAATATCGAGCGCATTGCAGATTTCCATGACCTCGAACTTGGTCTTGGTCTCGGTCCACTGCTCGATCCGCGCAAATATGCTTTTCAGCCGCGGCAGCCGCGCCTTCGGCGTGGCGTAGTCCGGATCGGTCTTCCAGGTCGGCTCGCCGATCAGGTCGCAGATCGGGCCCCACACCGGCGCCTGGGTGATGAAATAGATGTAGGCGTCCGGATCGTTCTCCCAGCCCTTGCACTTGAGCAGCCAGGCCGGCTGACCGCCGCCGGAATCGTTGCCGGCGCGCGGCACCGCCTTGCCGAACGGCACGCCCTCGCTGTACTGGCTGTACTCGGTGAGCGGGCCATGCGCCAGGCGCTGCTGGTCGCGCAGCTTGACGCGGGTGAGGTTGAGCACGCCGTCCTGCATGGCGCAGAGCACGCGCTGGCCGCGGCCGGTGCGGATGCGCTGATAGAGCGCCGAGACTATGCCGAGCGCGAGATGCAGGCCCGTCCCCGAGTCGCCGATCTGCGCGCCGGTGACCAGCGGCGGACCTTCGCGGAAGCCGGTGGTCGAGGCGGCGCCGCCGGCGCACTGCGCGACGTTCTCATAGACCTTGCATTCCTCGTAGGGTCCCGGGCCGAAACCCTTGACCGAGGCGACGATCATGCGCGGGTTGAGCTTGTGGATGTACTCCCAGGTCAAGCCCATGCGGTCGAGCGCGCCGGGGGCGAAATTTTCCACCAGCACGTCGCAGGTCTTGATCATGCGGTTAAGGATGTCCATGCCCTTGGGGTGCTTGGAGTCGATGGTGATCGACCGCTTGGTGCCGTTGAGCATGGTGAAGTAGAGCGAGTCGGCGTTCGGCACGTCGCGCAGCTGGCCGCGCGTGATGTCGCCGGCGCCCGGACGCTCGACCTTCATCACGTCGGCGCCCATGTAGGCGAGCAGCTGGGTGCAGGTCGGCCCCGACTGCACGTGGGTGAAGTCGAGAATGCGCACGCCCTCGAGGGCGAGGCCGGCTTGCCCGTAAGGCTTGGTGGACGGCCGCGGCAAGCCATTGCCATTGGCTTTCTTCGCCAGCTTTTTGGCGGCGAGTTTGACCACCTTGCGGGCGGGTTTCTTGGCCGCAGCGCGGCTCTTTGCTTTCGGACGCTTGGATTTCGCCATTGTCATTTCCTCCACGAGATCAAATACATTGGGATGAGGCGGGCGGCGCAAGAGCCGCCCGCGTCGGAACTCATTTCTTCTTCAGCGCGCTTTGCGGATTGAGATTGCCGATGCGGCCCGATTCGCTGCCGGCGGCCGGGTCGAGCACCGCGTTGATCAGCGTCGGTTTGCCGGAGTCCATCGCCGCATTGACGGCGCGCTTGAGTTCGTCCGGCGTCGTGGCGTTGACGCCGACGCCGCCGAAGGCCTCCATCATCTTGTCGTAGCGCGAGTCCTTGACAAACACGGTGGTCGCCGGATCGGAGCCGCCGCCTTTGTTGACGTCGGTACCGCGATAGATGCCGCCATTGTTGAAGATGACGACGCAGACCGGCAGCTGGTAGCGGCAGATCGTCTCCACCTCCATGCCGGAGAAGCCGAAGGCTGAGTCGCCTTCGATCGCCAGCACCGGCTTGCCGGTCTCGACGGCGGCACCGATGGCGTAGCCCATGCCGATGCCCATGACGCCCCAGGTGCCGACGTCGATGCGCTTGCGCGGCTTGTAGAGATCGATAGCGCCGCGCGTGAGATCGAGCGCGTTGGCCCCTTCGTTGACCAGGATGGCGTCGGGCCGCTCCTTGATGACGGTGCGCAGCACGCCGAGGGCGCCGTAATAGTCCATCGGCACGGCATTGCTCATGAAGCGCGGCGCCATCTTGGCGACGTTCTCGTCGCGCTTCTTGGTGACGGCGCCGGTCCAGTCTGCCGGCGCGGCCAGCCAATTGTTGCCCATCGCCGCAAGCAGTGCCGAGACGCAGGAGCCGATATCCCCCACGACGGGCGCGGCGATTTCGACGTTGGAGTCCATTTCCTTCGGCTCGATGTCGATCTGGATGAATTTCTTCGGCGCGTCGCCCCAGGTCTTGCCCTTGCCGTGGGACAGCAGCCAGTTCAGCCGCGCGCCGATCATCATGACGACGTCGGCTTCCTTGAGCACGGTCGAGCGCGCCGCGCCGGCGCACTGCGCATGCGTGTCCGGCAGCAGGCCCTTGGCCATGCTCATCGGCAGAAACGGTGCGCCGGATTTTTCAACGAAAGCCTTGATCTGCTCGTCGGCCTGCGCGTAGGCCGCGCCTTTGCCGAGAATAATCAGCGGACGCTTCGCGCTCTCGAGCACGTCGAGCGCGCGTTTAACCGCCTCCGGAGCCGGAATCTGCGCCGGCGCCGGATCGATGACCTTCACCAGCGACTTCTTGCCGGCTTCCGCGTCCATCACCTGTCCGAACAGCTTGGCCGGCAGGTCGAGATAGACGCCGCCCGGACGGCCGGACACCGCGGCACGGATCGCGCGCGCAAGCCCGATGCCGATGTCCTGTGCATGCAGGATGCGGAAGGCCGCCTTGCATAGCGGCTTGGCGATGGCGAGTTGGTCCATCTCCTCATAGTCGCCCTGTTGCAGGTCGACGACCTCGCGCTCGGACGAACCCGAAACCAGAATCATCGGGAAACAATTGGTGGTGGCGTGTGCGAGCGCGGTCAGACCATTGAGGAAGCCGGGCGCCGATACGGTGAGGCAGATGCCGGGCTGTTTGGTCAGATAGCCGGCGATTGAAGCCGCATAGCCCGCATTCTGTTCGTGCCGGAACGACAGCACGCGGATGCCCGAAGCCTGCGCCATGCGCCCGAAGTCGGTGATCGGAATGCCGGGCACGCCGTAGATCGTCTTGATGCCGTTGAGTTTGAACGCATCGATCAGAAGATGAAAGCCGTCGGTCAGTTCGCGTTCTGCTGAGTCAGCGGTCGCCGCCATCTTTTCTTGTACTGCTGCTTGAGCCATGGGAATCCTCCCTCAGATCTCGTAATCGGGTCTCTAGTCCAGGTAGTCGGCATATCGCGCCACGTGATCGGCCAAGCCGAGCGCGTGATCGCGCACCAATTCTTCGGCGCGGTCGGTGGCGCGCGCCTCGAGCGCCTCGATGATGCTGATGTGGTCGCGGATCGAACGGTCGGCGCGATCCTTCTCGCCGATGGTCTTGCGGCGGATCATGCGCATATGCGTGAACAGATTCTCGGCAAGCGCGATCAACACGGCGTTGCGCGACAGGCGGATGATGGTCTGGTGGAATTCGATGTTGACGTCGGAATATTCGTCGAGATGGGCGCGCACTTTGCCGTTCTCGAAGGTGGCGAACATGCGCCGTAGCCCGGCGATTTCCTCTTGCGTCGCGACTTCCGTCATCAGCCGCGCCGCCATGCTCTCCAGCGCCGCCCATACGGTGATCATCTCGATCACCTCACGCTTGGTCTTGCGCACGACGTAGATGCCGCGGCGCGGCACCGAGCGCACGAAGCCCTCGCTCTCGAGCTGCGCCATCGCCTCGCGTACCGGCGTGCGGCTGATGCCGAAGTCCTGGGCGAGTTTGCGTTCGTCGAGGCGGATGTCGTCGCGGTTACGGTAGACGTCCATCGCGACAATCGCGTTCTTCAAGGCCGCATAGGCCTTGTTCTTGAAACTTGGCGTGTCGTTGAGGGACTCCAGCACCGGCTGCAGCGCCGTGGCTTTCGGCGGCGACGGCCGGTTGCGGCTACGCGGGCTCACGCGACGAACCGAAGGATCGTGGCTACTCATGACTGGTATACAATATGCCAGATGACCCGACACGCGCAACGACCTTCTTAACCGCGAGTTTTTCGTCGGTTCACCGGGATACCGCCTGCGTGGCGGGCGGTCCGGAGACGCATAAAAAAACAAGGCCCCAGCGATTGAGGCCTTGTCTGTATTGCTAACGCTGCGACTGGAGCGTCATCGTGTCACGTGGCGTGCGCGAGCGTGGCCTGCGTGCCGACGATCTTCGAACGCATCGGCTTGAGCACGAACAGCGCCAAGGCGACGACGACGAGGTTCATGACCGCGGTGACCACGAACACCATGTGCCAGCTGCCGGTCGAAGCCTTGATCAGGTTGGCAACCGGGACCAGGAACGCCGAGGCGCCCTTAGCCGTATAGAGCAGGCTCAGGTTCACGGTAGCGAACTTCGGCCCGAAGCTGTCGGTGCAGGTCGACGGGAACAGGCTGAAGATCTCGCCCCAGGTCAGGAAGATCAGCGCAGCGAAGACCACGAAGGCCCACGGCTGCGTGCCAGCCGAGCCCAGCAGCCAATAGGCAACCGCGCCGAGGCCAAAGGCAATCGCCATGGTGTATTCGCGGCCGATATTGTCCGACACCCAGCCGAACAATGGACGTGCCGCGCCATTGCAGAGATTATCGACGATGAGTGCGACCGACAGCGCGGTGGCGCCGCCGAGGATCGCCACATTGGCGATGTTGTAGTCGCGCGCGATCAGCGCGATCTGTGCCGTCGCCATCAGGCCCGAGGCCGACACCATGACGAACATGATGTAGAGCACCCAGAACACCGGCGACATCAGTACTTCGCCCGGCGTGTAGCTGCGCGCCGACTGCGGCACCTTCGGTTGCGCCAGATCTTTAAGCTCGTCCGGCTCGGGCGCGCGCAACAGCCACGCCAGCAGGAAGACAATCGCGCCCTGGCCGAGACCGAACCAGAAGAACGCGGACTGGTAGCCGAAGTTGGCGATCACTTCGCGGATGGGCACCACGGTGAGCGCGGCGCCGGCGCCGAAGCCTGCGGCCGTCAAGCCGACGGCGAGCCCACGACGATCCGGGAACCATTTCACTGCCTGGCCGACCGCGGTCGCGTAGATCGCGCCGCCGCCGATGCCGGAAAGCACGGCACCGAAATAAAGCATTTCCAGCGAGCCGGCTTTAGAATTGACGATCCAGCCGAGCGCGATGAAAACGCCGCCGAAAGCCACCATCAGCCGCGGCCCGTTGCGCGGGCCGATGCGATCGACGATCCAGCCTTCGATCGGTGTCAGCCAGGTTTCGAGCGCGACGAAGATGCTGAAAGCGACTTGAATTGCGGCGACCGACCAGCCGTGCGCCGCGTTGATCGGACGCACGAACAGCGTCCAGCCATATTGCAGGTTCGCGATCATGATCATGCAGATCACGCCGGCAATGAGCTGGGTCCAGCGTTCGCGGTTGAGTGATGACGTAGCGGCTTTATCAGCCATTTGTTCTCTCCTTGGTTTCCCCGTTTTGGTTTTCGATCTCATCGATCGTCGGCATTGCCGAGTGCGCAGGTCCGGGAGTAGTCACTGCAATCGAATTCCGGTCCTCCCCTGATCGCTTATCCTTGCAACTTCCTGCCAGCCCCCGTGGCCGCTTCGGTGAATACGCCGCACCGGCCACGCGTCCTCCTCGAACTGTGGCGATAATGCAATAAATTCGCCGCTAGCTCTAGATATCTTCAACAAAAAACCGGCAAAAAATTTACCACAAAATCAAGGGGTAAACTCCGTTGTCTTAACTTGATACAGGTGTGCAGTGCACATGTCTTATGCAATGTGTGCGAATGACCGCCAGGGTTCCAGCCGATATCGCCAGCAAATGCCGCTCATCCGATAGTGCCGGTCTTGAATTGGCCGGCGCGCTTGCATCGGCGCCGCCGAGGTTATTGTAAGCATCATGACGGACGCAGCCGACATGCCTCGACAGCAAACGCCCCGCCCGGCGGCGTTTCTCGACCGTGACGGCGTGCTCAACGTCGATCACGGCTACACGTTCAAGCCCGGCGATCTCGAACTGATGCCGACCGCCGCCGCGGCGGTGCGGCTGCTCAACGAGGCGGGCTACCTGGCGATCGTCGTGACAAACCAAGCCGGTGTCGCGCGCGGCTATTACAGCGAGGCCGCGGTGAAGAGGTTCAACGCGCACATGCGCGAGGTCTTGCAGGCGCAAGGCGCGCGCATCGATGCCTTCTATTACTGTCCGCATCATCCGGAGGGCACGATCAAGGAGTTGGCGATCCGCTGCAATTGCCGCAAGCCGGCGCCCGGCATGCTGCAACAGGCGGCGCGCGACTGGCCGATCGACCGCGGCCGCAGTTTTCTCATTGGCGACAAGGATGACGACGTCGCGGCCGCCAAAGCCTTCGGCATCCGCGGCGTCAAGTTCGACGCCAAGGCCGGCACGATCGCGGCTCTGGTGCGCAAGACGCTTGCGTCTAAGGCATGAGTTCCGCTGGTGCCCCTGGCCGGACTCGAACCAGCACGATGTTTCCACCACCTGATTTTGAGTCAGGCGCGTCTACCAATTCCGCCACAGGGGCAACCTTCTGTCAGCGCATGATCTTATCCGAAAACCGGTAGCCACTTTTCGGGATCATGCGCAACGCGGCGCAAGCGGCGCGGATCATAGCGGCGCAAAGCGCGGGGTCAACGGCAGGCGGGAGGCCCATGAAGCGCGAATACCGGCGCTTCCGGGCTCGCCGCGGCGCGCCTATGATCGGCGCCAACCGGCTAATCGCCAGGAGAGATCGATGAACGAAGAAGCCCTCAATATGTCGCTCCGCAAGTTTCTCAAAGTGGTCGGCGTGACCTCGCAGCAAGAAATCGAGAAGGCGATCCGCGCTGCACTGGCCGACGGCCGCCTCGAAGGCACCGAGAGCGTTCAGGCGCAGATGGTGCTGACCATCGGCAAGGTCGGTCTCACGCACAAAGTCGACGGCACGATCGAACTGGCCTAGCTGCCGCTAGGCTGTCGCTTCGGCGTTCTGCCGCCCGAAGGCGGATTCCATTTCGCGCCGAACTTTCACCGCCGCATCGTTCGGATCGTAGGCGACGTCGGACCATTTCAGTGCGCTCCCTTCGTCAATGTCGCGCTTGAGCTTGACGTTGTGGGCGAGACCGAGTGGCAGCAATTCGTCGCGCAGCGACAGGTCGGCCGGCGTCTGCTTGCCCCAGACGCAGAAGCCGCCCTCGCCGTCCAGCATCTCGCCAGCCTTGAGCGTTTTCTTGGCGGTCGCCACCACGTCGGAACGGAAGCCGGTAGGCGCGCCGGTCGGCTCGTTGCGCAAGGCAGTGCTCGCGACCGAGATGCCAAGCTCAAGCCCGATCATGTGGATCGGCCGGTACAGCGCGGCGTATTTGCCGGTCTTGTCCGGCAGCATGGCGTATTCCTTGAAGCAGCGCCGCGCGTAGTCGGTGTCGCCCTCGAAGACAACGTAAGTGCCGAGAGCGAGGTGATGCGGCACGTCGCGGCCGTCGCGATAGACCGAGGATGTTACTTCGGTGACGCCGGGCTTCTCCAACGTACCGCCATCGGCCCTCGGTTTGCACACGTCGGCCAACTCGAAGCGTGTTGCCGGCGGAAAATGCAGGCCGTCCGATTGCGGTAGCAAGCCCGTGGCGTTGCAAACCGCGGTCATCTCGATGCCGGACTTGGTGCCGTCGACGAAGGAGTTGAACATCTTCGGATTGATCGACTTGCGGTCGGAGATGTTCAGGTACTTGTCGAGGATGTCCCAGACATTGTCGGGATTCGATTTGTGGTAGTGCGGCTCGTAACGCGTGCCTTTGCCGGCGCAGATCACCTTGAAGCCGGCAGCGCGGATCGAATCGACGTGCTCGCAGATCAGCGCAGGCTGGTCGCCCCAGGCCAGCGAATAGACGACGCCCGCCGCCTTGGCGCGCCGCGCCAGCAACGGGCCGGCCACCGCGTCGGCTTCGACGTTGACCATGACGATGTGCTTGCCGTTTTCGATCGCCTGCAGACAGTGGTGAATGCCGGCACCGGGCACGCCGGTCGCCTCCACGATGACCTCGATGTGTGGATCAGCGATCAACGCCGCGGCGCTGTCGGTGATGAATGTCGTGCGTGCCTTGTGCGCATCGTCAAGCGACTTCGCCGCATACTGGATTTCCGGCCAGCCGGCGGTTTTCAATTGGCCCCGCGCCCGCGCCACGTCGAGGTCGGCGACACCCGCAATGTGCATGCCGCGCGTCAGCCGCGCCTGTGACAGGAACATAGTGCCGAACTTGCCAGCACCGATCACACCGACCGCGACAGGCTTATCCGCGGCCTCGCGTTCCAATAGCTTTGCGTAAAGGTTCACGTCCAGCCCTCCGTGAAGAGCCGACGGAAACACAGCCTGCACGGGCGCACAAGCGCTACTGGCAGAGCGCGCGGGAGACGAAGGTTTCGGTGTGGCAGTCCGGGCCGCTGTTGCGGCCCGCGAGATAGACCTTGGCCGGGCAGACCTCGGCGGTGGTCATGTCGACGCTGCTACCGGAGGCGAAGCCCTTGCTCTTGCAGATGGCGTTGGCGGCGACCACGCAATCGGGCGCGCCGTTTGCCGCGATCGCGCATTTCTCGTGACCGCGGACCACGCGCGCCGACGGGATAGCCGTGACCGCGCCAGCGGCATTCTTGGCATCTTCGACGGTCGAGCGCGCCGCAACGCCGGCCTCGTGGCTGAGATGCTCGACACCCGAACGGGCGCCGCGCAGGCCGGAGCCGAGGTCTTCGATCCAGCGGCCGACCTCACTTAGAAAGCCTGGCTTGTTGACTTGATCCGGCGGTATGGGGGCCTGCGCAAAAGCCAGCGCGGCGGAGAATAAAATCCCGCCAGCGCCGAGCATGGCAATCACGCCGTTCCGTCCGAAGATCGATGAAATGACGTGCGTTGTGCCCATGGCCGGTCAATGTGACATGTGGGCCGGCGATCGATAGCGTCGCCCGGCGGCATTCGCGCCGGCGAAGCCATTAGGCCCGGCTGGTGGCGAAATTGAGGTGGCGTTCAGATCAGGTAAAACGCCACCACAATGCCGATGATGAGGACGGCCAGGAACAGCCAAGTCCATAACGCCAGCCTTTTCTCGATGATATGCCGCGCCGCATCGCCGTAGCGGTGCAGCAGGAAAGCAAGAATGAAGAATCGGGCCCCGCGCGTGACCAGCGACAAGACCACGAACAGCATGAAATTGTAGCCGGCGAACCCCGACGTGATGGTGACGATCTTGTAGGGGATGGGGGTCAGTCCCTTGAGCAGGATGATCCAGGCGCCCCACTGTGCGTAAGCGGCGCGGAAGGCCTCGACCTTGTCACCGTAGCCATAGAGATGGATCAGCCATGCGCCGATTGAATCGTAAAGCAGCGCGCCGATGGCGTAGCCGAGGATGCCGCCGGCGACAGATGCGACCGTGCACCAGGCGGCGATCAGGAACGCGCGGTCGGGCCGCGCCAGCGACATCGGCACCAGCATCACATCGGGCGGTATCGGGAAAAACGAGCTTTCGGCGAACGCAACCGCGGTCAGGATCCCGAGCGCGTGCGGCTTGCCGGCAGCGGCGACACACCAATCGTACATTCGGCGAAGCAAAGAGCGCGGCTCGGCAGCCTGAACTGTCATACGATCTCTCGGAAGAGGGAAAAGGATCAGCGGCGTTTGCGGATACGCCGGCTCTCCAGCGCCACGACCTTCCGCCGCGACGAGGACTGTACTAGATCCTTTGGTACTTTTTCGGCAATGCCGAACATTTGCTCGCGCCGGCGCATTTCCGCCCAGACGTCATCAGGGTGGACGCCGGAATGAACCCAGAGCACCACAAGATTGTAAAGGAGATCCGCGCTTTCACGGACCACTGCCTCGGGCTGGCCGTGCATGGCGTCGATCACGACTTCGACGGCTTCTTCCGCCAGCTTTTTGGCCATTTTGGCGCGGCCGGCGCGCAACAGCCGCGACGTGCGCGACTTCGCCGGGTCGGTGCCCCGGGCGGCAATGACGGCCTCATAGAGCCTGCCCACCGAATCAGTCATGCAGCTACCTTACCCGATCTGCGGGCGAAACCGGTTAACGGCCACTAAATCTGGTGGTTCCGACAGCGACGGCTTCGGATTGCGGTAAATTATTCCTCCTCATCGGCCAGCAGTGTTGCATTGCCGCCTGCGGCGGCCGTGTTGATCGTCACCATCTGCTCGAGTGCAAAGCGGTGCAGATAATTGGGCCCGCCCACCTTCGGCCCCGTGCCGGAAAGTCTACTGCCACCAAAGGGTTGGCTGCCGACCACGGCGCCGATCATGTTGCGGTTGACGTAGACATTGCCGTTGTCGAGCCGGGCGATGATGCGCTGCACCGTCGCGTCGATGCGCGAATGGATGCCGAGCGTCAGCGCGGTGCCGTTGCCGGCGAGTTCGTCGAGCAGGCGGTCGAGTTCGTCCGCACGCCAACGGACGACGTGAAGGATCGGGCCAAACACTTCCTCCTTCAACTCGTCGACGCGATCGAGTTCGATGAGCGTCGGTGCGACATAGGTTCCCTGCCGCGGCACCTTGCCCTCCCAACGATAAAGCATGGCGCCGTGCATATCGGCGATCCAGCGCTCGAGTTTGTCACGCGCCTCGGCGTCGATCACCGGGCCAACGTGAGTTGCAACGTCGCGCGGATCGCCGAGCACCAATTCGCGCATCGCGCCTTCGACCATGTCGAGCACGCGTTCGGCCACATCGTCTTGCACGCACAACAGCCGCAGCGCCGAGCAGCGCTGGCCGGCGGAACGGAAGGCCGACGTGATGACGTCGTCCGTCACCTGCTCTGGCAGCGCGGTGGCATCGACGATCATGGCATTGATGCCGCCGGTCTCGGCGACCAGCGGCGGGATCGGACCGTCCTTGGCGGCGAGCGTGCGGTTGATAACGCGGGCGACCTCGGTCGAGCCGGTGAAAACAACGCCGGCGACGGCAGCATGCGCGGTCAGCATGCCGCCGACCGTGCCGTCGCCAGGGACGAGATGCAGGGTGCTTGCCGGCACACCGACCGCGTGCAGTATTTTCACGGCTTCGGACGCGATCAACGGCGTCTGCTCGGCAGGTTTCGCGACGACGCTGTTGCCGGCCGCAAGCGCGCCGGCGATCTGGCCGGTAAAGATCGCCAGCGGGAAATTCCATGGGCTGATGCAGACAAAGACGCCGCGGCCGCGGTAGCGCAGTTCGTTGCTCTCACCGGTCGGCCCGGGCAGAGGTTGCGGGGCCAAGACGCTGCGCGCCTGTGCGGCGTAGTAACGGCAATAGTCGGCGGCCTCGCGTACTTCCGAAATGCAATCGTCGAGAGTCTTGCCGGCCTCACTTTGCAGGAGCGCGATCAGGCGGCCGCGATGACGCTCGATCAAATCGCCGGCGCGTTCGAGCGCCGCCGCGCGTTCGCCTGTCGGTGTCGCACTCCATGCCGGGAAACCAACCTTTGCCGCCGATATGGCCGCGGCGACGATCGCCGCGTCGCCCTCCTCAACGGCGCCGATCGCTTTGCCGTCAATCGGCGATACGACGGCGCGCGCGCGGCCGGCGAGCGGGACACCATCGACGAGCGGCGCGGCGGTGACGCTCTTCGGCGCGGCGCCGATTTCGACCAGCAATGCCTCAAGCGCCGCGCCATCGCCGAATTCGACGCCGAGCGAATTCTTCCGCTCCGGCGCGAATAGATCGCGCGGCAGTCGGATGCGGGGATGACGCGCTCTGTCGGCGCTTCCGATCCAGTTCTGCGGCCGCCTTAGCACGATCTCGATCGATATCGCCGGATCGGCGGCGACCGACACGAAGGACGAGTTGGCGCCGTTCTCCAGTAGCCGGCGCACCAGATAGGCCAGCAGATCGGCGTAACCGCCGACCGGGGCGTAGACGCGGCAGGTGAGACCCGGCAATTCCGTCAGCAGCGCATGGTAGAGGGCGTCGCCCATGCCGTACAGGCGCTGGAATTCGTAATCGAGCGTACCGCCGGCCTGCTCGATTACGCTTGCCACCGTCAGCGCGTTGTGTGTGGCGAATTGCGGATAAAGCCGCGGCCGTGCCGCCAAAAGCCTGCGTGCGCAATCGATGTAATTGAGATCGGTCATCGCCTTGCGGGAGAACACCGGATAGTCGGCGAGGCCGCGTTCCTGCGCGCGCTTGATCTCGCTGTCCCAATAGGCACCCTTGACCAGCCGCACCATCAGTCGACGGCCGAGCGCTTCGGCAGCGGCTGCGATCCAATCGATCACGGCGCCGGCGCGCTTCTGATAGGCCTGCACGGCAAGACCGAAGCCGTCCCAGTCCGCAAGCAAGGGATCGCGCAGCACCGCGGCGAAAACATCGAGCGACAATTCCAGCCGGTCGGCTTCCTCGGCGTCGACGGTGAGGTTGAGTTCGTGCGATTTCGCGCGCCGCGCCAGATCGAGCAGCCGCGGCGTCAGCTCCTTGAGCACGCGCGCACGCGACAACGGCTCATAGCGCGGATGCAGCGCCGACAATTTCACCGAAATGCCAGGCCGGTTCGGCAGCGCCGCATTGCCGGCGCATTTTCCGATGGCATCGACGGCGTTCGCGTAAGCCTCGAAATAACGTCTGGCGTCATCCGCGGTGCGCGCGCCCTCGCCCAGCATGTCGAAGGAATAGAGGAACTCGCGGCCAGCTTGGGCGCGCTCGAGCGCCTCGTCGATGGTCTGCCCCATGACGAAATGCGAACCAAGCAAGCGCATCGCCTGCCGCGTCGCCGCGCGCACCGCCGGCAAGCCGAGCCGCTTGACCAGCGCGTCGACGATGCTCTCGGGCGTTTCGCCCGGATGAATGACGCGCGCGGTAATGCCGAGCGTCCAGGCCGTAGCCGATACCAGCAGCGAGGCCGAGCGCGTGTCGTGATGCGCCCAGTCGCCGTCCTTGAGCTTGTCCTCGATCAGTCGGTCGGCGGTGCCGGCATCGGGCACGCGCAGGAGCGCCTCGGCCAGTACCATCAGCGCAAGGCCCTCTTTGGTGGAGAGCGCATAGGCGTGCAGGAAATCCTCCACCCCGCCGAGCCCGCCGACACCGGCGCGGATCGCGGTTATCAGCCGCATGGCCCGCGCATCAATGCGCGTTTCCGCCTCTGGCGAGCGGCCGGCGCCGGCCAGCAGCGCAGCGGCCAAGCCCTCGTCCGCCGGCGCATAAGGTGCGCGGAACGGAGCGGGTTCGCGGATCGCGGTGACGGGCTTTGTCGGCGGCATCGCTCGGCCTCCAAGCTGCGGCGATCAGACTATCCCAATTGCGTAATTTTCGCGTGCCGCCGGCCGACCGATGCCTTGCTTGCAGCAACGCCCTCGCCAACAGATTCGCGGTCGGCAGCACATGCGCCGAGAGCAGAAATGCAACGATACAGGCGGTTTAGCGATAGCGCCCCAAACGGGTTGATTGTGACAAAACCATCCGCTCATAGTCCGCGCCATGGCAAAATTGCGAACCCAAGTACGGTCTTTATCGCAGCGCA
>Ga0335082_10000250_pt1 | contig 54578 bp, 49 predicted proteins | sample Lox_Sample_41_FD_206718 | JGI IMG/M metagenome (GOLD analysis project Ga0335082, IMG submission 206718) | Soil microbial communities from Loxahatchee National Wildlife Refuge, Florida, United States - Lox_Sample_4.1 | ecosystem: Environmental > Terrestrial > Soil > Wetlands | place: USA... | reverse complement strand
GCGGCGGAAAACGAGAAGGCGGCGCAATACAGCTACAAGGATGCCCGCGACTTGGTGGTGCTGGCGACGGGCAACGCCTACCTGCAGGCGCTCTCCGGCGCAGCGCGGGTGGAAACCGCAGAAGCGCAAATGGCGACCGCGCAGGCCCTGTACGGCAAGGCCACCGACCAGCAGAACGCGGGCCTCAGCCCGGCCATTGATACGCTGCGCGCCCGGGTGGAATTCCAGAACCGGCAGCAGCAGCTGATCGTGGCGCGCAATGAGTATGCCAAGCAGAAGCTCGCCCTGGTACGCGCCATCGGGCTGCCTACAGGCCAGGAAATCGCCCTCGTATCCAAGGCGCCGTACGATCGTCTGGCCACCGCTGAAATTGAGGCAAGCCTGCAGCGTGCCTATGCTTCCCGCTCGGATTACCTGGCGGCGGTGCAACAGGTCCGGGCCGCCGAGCGCTATCGCAAAGGGGCCACCGCGGAGCATTATCCCACGTTGGATTTGCTGGCCGACTATGGCGATCTGGGAATAAACTTCGGGAATTCACACGGAACCTACAGCGTCAGCGGACAGCTGAATATTCCCATCTTTCAAGGGGGCAAGGCCCACGCCGACGTGCTGCAGGCTGATGCAACCCTGCGCCAGGCCCGCGCTCAGCTGGACAATCTGCGCGGCCAGATTGAATATGAGGTCCGCACCGCGCTGCTGGACATAGCGGCCGCCGACGAGCAAGTGGAAGTCGCGCGCAGTTCAGTCGATCTAGCAGAGCAGACTCTGATCCAGGCCCGCGACCGGTTTTCCGCCGGCGTTACTGACAACCTGGAAGTGGTCCAGGCACAGCAAACTGTGGCTTCGGCACATGAAAGTTATATCTCAAGCCTGTACGCTCACAACCTGGCCAAGATTGAGTTGGTACGGGCCATGGGATACGCGGAACAGGGCGTACGGCAATATCTGAATGGTAAGTGATATGGACCAAACTACAACGACCACCGTGCACGACACGCCTGCAGCTGGAACCCGGGAACATCCTCCCCTGCCGGCTTCGGAGAGGGACCTCCGCTGGAAGCAAGCCTCGCGCAATCCCCGCTTTCGCCTGGCCCTGATCGTGGGCGGAATTGTGTTGCTGGTGGCAGGCTTCTTTCTGTGGCGCTACCTGGGCAGCTACGAGTCCACTGACGACGCGCAGATCGATGGCCACCTGAACGCCATCAGCACCCGGGTATCCGGACACGTGATCAAGCTTCTGGTCAACGACAACCAGTTTGTGGAGGCGGGCACGCCGCTGGTGGAGATCGATCCCAGGGACTACCAGGTAGCGGTGGCCAAAGCCACGGCTGCCTACCGCGATGCCCAGGCCTCCGCGGAATCGTTGGAGATCAATGTTCCGATCACGTCGGTGAATACCACCAGCCAGTTGTCGGCATCTGAGGCAGACCTAGAGGGTGCCCGGGCGGGAGTTGCTGTGGCGCGCCAGCAACTGGAAGCGGCGCGGGCCCAGTTGGAGCAGGCCATCGCCAATGACATCAAGGCGCAGAACGATGTCGGCCGCTACAAACAGCTGGTGGACAAGCAGGAGATTTCCCACCAGCAGTATGACCAGGCGGTGGCCGCGGCCCGCTCCAGCGCCGCGGGAGTCGCCGCCGCGCGGGCGTCCGCCGTTGCCGCCGAGCAGATGGTCTCGCAGGCCCAGGCCAAGCGCGAGCAAGCCGAAGCCAACCTGCGTTCCGCGGGGACCGCGCCACAACAGATGTCCTCGATTCGCGCGCGCGCCCAGGCCGCCCTGGCCCAGGCCCAGCAAAAGAAGGCCGAGTTGGACCAGGCCAACCTGAACCTGCAGTACACGCGGCTGGTCGCTCCGGTGAGCGGAATCGTGAGCAACCGGTCGGTCGAAGTCGGCCAGAATGTCCAGATCGGCCAGGAGCTGATGAAGATCATTAACCTGGACGACATCTGGGTGACTGCCAACTTCAAGGAAAGCCAGCTTCGCTATATGCGGCCCGGACAGCGGGCAACTGTTTCGGTGGACGCTTACGGAAGGAAATACAACGGGCACGTGCAGAGCATCGCGGGAGCCAGCGGGGCGCTGTTCAGCCTGCTTCCCCCGGAAAATGCCACCGGAAACTACGTGAAAGTGGTACAGCGCATCCCGGTGAAGATCACGTTTGATGCGGGCGAGACCAAGGAACATATTCTGCGCCCGGGAATGTCGGTCGAGCCCAAGGTTTGGGTCAGATGAGTTCGGCTGCCCTGACCGCGGACGGCGCGGCGCTGCCGCGTCCGGCGGTCAATCCTTGGGTCATCGCGCTGGCCGTCACGCTGGCCACGTTCATGGAGGTGCTGGACACTAGCATCGCCAATGTAGCTCTCCCGCACATCGCCGGGAACCTGTCCGCCGGGACCGATGAAAGCACATGGGTACTGACTTCCTACCTGGTTTCAAACGCCATCGTCCTGCCGCTTAGTGGCTGGATTTCTTCCATCATTGGGCGCAAGCGTTTCTACATGAGCTGCGTCGCCATCTTCACCATCAGTTCTTTCCTTTGCGGGCTGGCGCCGAACCTGGGCATGCTGATTCTGTTCCGCGTACTGCAGGGGGTGGGGGGCGGCGGGCTGCAGCCTAGCGAACAGGCCATCCTGGCGGATACGTTTCCCCCCGCAAAGCGCGGCATGGCCTTCGCGGTGTATGGCCTGGCGGTGGTGCTGGCGCCGGCGATCGGCCCCACGCTGGGCGGCTGGATCACTGACAACTTCACCTGGCGCTGGATCTTCTTTCTGAATATTCCTGTCGGCATTCTTTCCCTGCTGATGACCTCGCGCCTTATCCAGGATCCGCCCCACATGCAGCGCAAGAAGCTTTCGGAAACGAAAATCGATTACATCGGGCTCGGTCTGGTGGCTTTGGGCCTGGGCACATTGCAGATTGTCCTGGATAAAGGCCAGCGTGAAGACTGGTTCGAATCGAATTTCATCGGGGTACTCGCGGCCATCGCAGCGGCTTCCCTGCTGTTTCTCATCTACTGGGAGTGGACGCGCAAGGACCCGGTCATCGACCTGCACCTATTCACCAACCGAACCTTCGCCGCCTCCAATCTCCTTATGTTCATGCTGGGGTTTGCCCTTCTGGGTAGTACGGTGCTGCTCCCGCTCTTCATGCAGACCCTGCTGGGCTACACCGCCGAACAGGCTGGCCTGGCACTCTTGCCGGGCGGCTTCAGCTTGATGATGCTGATGCCCCTGGTGGGCTTTCTGCTCTCCCGTTACGACGCCCGCAAACTGATGGTGTACGGACTCGTAGTGCTCTCCTTCTCTCTGTTTCACATGACCAACTTCAGCCTGGGAATTGATTTCCGGACGGTGGTGTTCGCCCGCATGATCCAGACCATGGGCCTGGCCTTCCTTTTCATCCCCATCAACACTGCGGCCTATGCGTTCCTGCCCAAGGAGAAGAACAACGCGGCCTCGGGGCTGATGAACCTGGCCCGCAACATTGGAGGGAGTGTAGGCATCTCGATTGTGACCACCATGCTGGACCGGAGGTCGCAGCATCACATAGCCCGGCTGTCGAGCCATCTTTCGCCTGCCAATCCGCAGGTCCAGTCCATGCTTCAGAGCATGGCGCGAGGGCTCGAGGCCCGGGGGTTTTCCCCTTCGGAGGCCATGCATAAGGCCTACGGGTTGTTGCAGGGCAATGTCTTTCGACAAGCGGGAATGCTGGCCTACATTGACAACTTCTGGCTCCTGGGAGTAGCTATTCTAGTGATGGTTCCGCTGGTCTTTCTGATGAAACGCCCGCCCACAGGCGGCGAGATGGCCGTCCATTAGGCCAGGGGGACAACCAGGTGTGGGCCGGACACTCCTGTCCGACTGGTTTTGGAGTTGGATCTTGGGTTGGATTGAAGGACGTAAGCAAGATCAAAGGCGTCGGACAAGAGTGTCCGACCCACATCGGTCCGACCCACATGGGGATGTGCTTTGTTTCGGGTGATTACAGTCGAACGGGAATTCGGTAGCGGGGCGGCGGAAATCGCGCGCGAAATTGCCCGCCGCCTGGGCTGGAAGCTCTGGGACCAGGCCCTGACCGAGGAGATCGCCCGCGAAGCCCACGTTGACCGCTCGGCCGTGATGTACTGTGACGAGCGCCTGGACAGCACCTTCCACCGCCTGGCCAAGACGTTCTGGCGGGGCAGCTACGAACGGAGCATGCCCCTGAAGGGCACAGAGCCCTTCGACACGGACCGCTTTGTGGCTATCGGGCAGCAAGTAATGACCCGGGTGGCTACGGCCGGGAACTGCGTGATCGTGGGGCGGGGCGCTCCCTATTTTCTGCGCGAACTCCCGGACGTGTTCCACGTTTTCCTCTACGCGCCGCGGTCCGAAAAGCTGCGGCGCCTGCGGCTGATCGGGCACAGCGAGAAGGAAGCCGAAGAGTTAGTCGATACGGTGGACCGCGATCGCATCGAATTTGTAAAACACTACTTTGGCGCCGATTGGCCCACCCGTTGCCTCTACCACATGATGATCAACACCGCCGTCGGGGATGAAGTCGTCATCGCGACCGTCCTCGACACCATGCGCCTGCTGGAAACGCCGGCAAACGGCGGCGGGGCGGTACCTCAGCTTGAAAAGTGCCCATAACCCTTTGGTAACGCTGGTTGCACCTTTTCCGTTGCACTTTAACACTACTGAAATATCTTCTGGATTAGGATTGCGGATGGAGAAAGTTCTGCGGAGACTTCGAGGATGGGAGCTGTGCGGGTTCCACGACACTCTCTGCCACTACAGGTAGCAGCGGTCTGCTACAAGCGGAGCGGCGTCTCGATCGAGTTTCTGCTGGTGAATACTAACGGCGGCGGTAAGTGGACCTTTCCCAAGGGTGCTCCCGAATCGAATCTCTCTCACGGCCAGGCGGCGGAACGCGAAGCCCGGGAAGAAGCTGGCGTTAGCGGTCGCATTGAGCCCCGCCACTTCTGTCTCTACATCCATTCCAAAGGCGTCTTCTGGAAACCACCCGGAGTGCGGGAGTATGTGATCAAGGCGTTTCTGCTCGAAGTGGAGCGGGCGGAAGAGCCGCACGAGGACAGCCGAAATCCCACCTGGTTCAGCCCCGAAGAAGCCCGGAAAATTCTGGCCAAAGGCCGGGAAGTGAAATACGCGCGCGAACTGCAGGCCGTCATCGATCGGGCGCTGGAGAAGATTGGCCTGGCCCAGACCGCAGCCGCACGCTAGCGCCCAGAAATAGATCCTCTCCCATGCTCCACGAAACATTGCCATGCTGACCGGTTGAAGAACCCCCAGTGCTTCCATGCTGCCATTGAGAAACCAACCCCGGGCTTGAATAGCTCAGGTATGCAACAGGGGCCCTTCGACTCCGCCGAAAGCCTGGGCGGGCTTCCGGCTCCGCTCAGGGTGACAGCGTCTCGAGGATAGGCCTCGCTCGAGCAAGAGATCCACAGTCGTTTCTCCGGCAAACGTGGCGCCGCCGTTTCGGCGAGACGCCGGCGCTACCCATCTTCTGCAAATCGCCCTGCTCGTGAGACGATTGCTTGAATGCTTCAGCTTTCATCCGCCGGCAAACGCTATGGCCACAAGCTCCTGTTCGAAGGAGCGGACTGGATGATCACGCCTCGCGACCGCGTGGGGCTGGTGGGCGCCAACGGCACCGGCAAGTCCACCCTGCTGAAGATTCTGGCTGGCCTTGAAAGCGTCGACTATGGGTCAGTCAGCCGGGCCAAAGGCATCAGCGCGGGATACCTGCCGCAGGACGGGCTGGCGCTCTCCGGGCGCACCGTGTTCGCCGAGTGCATGTCGGTGTTTGCGCAACTACGGGCGATGGAGGCGGAAATGGAAGAACTGACCGGACGCATGTCCGAGCTTGACCACGCTTCGCCGGAGTATGCGCAGGTGGCAGAGCGCTACCAGCGCATCGAGCACGAATTTACCATCCGCGACGGATACGCCATCGAGGCCCAGGTGGGGACTGTTCTTGCGGGTTTGGGTTTCCGCAAGGAAGACTGGAACCGGCAGACCGAGGAATTTTCCGGCGGCTGGCAGATGCGTATCGCGCTGGTCAAGCTGCTGCTGCAGCAACCCAACCTGTTGCTGCTGGACGAACCCACCAACCATCTTGATCTCGAGGCCCGCAACTGGCTGGAAGAGTATCTCGGCAACTATCCCTACGCTTTTGTGCTGATCTCGCACGACCGCTATTTTCTCGACGTGACCATCAACAAGATTGTCGAGATATGGAACAAGCACATCCATCTTTACCACGGCAACTATGAGAAATATCTGAACGCGAAAACGCAGCGCCTGGAGCAGCTCGAAGCTGCCTATCGCAACCAGCACGAGCGTATTGAGCAGCTGGAAGTTTTTATCAACCGCTTCCGCTACCAGGCGACCAAGGCCAAGCAGGTACAGAGCCGCATCAAGGAACTGGAGAAGATCGAACGCATCGAACTGCCGGAGGAAGAGAAGACCATTCACTTCTCATTTCCCCAACCCAAGCCCGCGGGCCGGATTGTGGCCGAGTTCATTAGGGTAGCGAAATCCTACGGCGCGAAGGAAGTGTTTCGTGACGTCAGTTTCATGATCGAACGGGGTGACCGGATCGCCCTGGTGGGAGTAAACGGGGCGGGGAAATCCACGCTGATCAAGCTGCTGGCGCAAACCGAGCCTCTTACACGGGGCGAGTACCGCCTGGGACACAACGTTGACCCTGACTACTTCGCGCAGGACCAGTACAAGGAACTCGATCCCGATGCGCGTATCCTCGACGATCTGGGCGAGATGTCTCCCCGCTCCACCCAGACCGAGTTGCGCAGCCTGCTGGGATGTTTCCTGTTTTCCGCCGACGATGTTTTCAAGCGCATCGGCGTGCTCTCGGGCGGAGAGCGTAATCGCTACGCACTCCTGCGGATGCTGCTGCATCCGGCAAATTTTCTGCTGCTGGACGAGCCCACCAACCACCTCGACATGCGCGCCAAGGACGTCCTGCTGAAAGCACTGACCGCCTACAACGGCACCGTGGTCTTCGTCTCCCATGACCGCTATTTCATCGACAAGCTGGCCACGCGAATCCTGGAGGTAGGGGACGGCAGGGTCGAGGTCTATCCCGGCAACTACGAGGATTACCGCTGGCGGAAAGAGGGCGGCGCCGCGGCGTTGCAAAAAGCGGTTACGTCACCAGCCAATTCCCAGCCTGCCAATGGCAATGCCAACGGGCAGCCGCCGAAGTCCGAGGATGTCGCGGCCAGGCGCCTGAATCCCATCAAGCGCAAGCAGATGGAGGACCGGGTGCGCGAGCTCGAAGGCGAGATCAACCACCTGGAGGACACGATCGCCGAATATGAGGGTGCCCTGCAAACCTTCGTTAGTGCCGAGGAAACTCAACGGGTTACACAGGAACTGGAGCGGAGCCGGACCGCACTGCAGGGCCGACTGGCGGAGTGGGAGGAACTGGGTCAGGCGCTGGAGACGTAGACAGAGCAGCAGGGCGGACGCGCTATCCCGCCCCAGTTACCTGATTTTCGAACCCGTACAACGTTCTTCCGTAACCTGCCCTATTGCCTGCTCCCGTGCGATAGTCAGCTTGGCCAACCGGCCATAGAGAAGCAGAGATAAGCAGACTCGCCGCATGCGGTAACGCCCAGAGTGCGCGCCGCGCGGAACATTAAAGGAGCGCCGCAACCGATGCTGCAGCCATCAGATTCTCAAAAATCGCAGTTACCCTCAAACCAATCCTTCAGCCCCAGCAAAACCGTCAGCGTGCCCGTGGAACAGGCTACCATCGGCCGCTCCGTGGTCATCAAAGGCGAAGTCAGCGGAACGGAATCGCTCTACATCGATGGGCGAATCGAGGGCACCGTCAATTTTGCCGATCACCGCATCACCGTGGGACGCAACGGCAGCGTCGCCGCCAACATCAGTGCCCGTGAGGTCGTAATCCTGGGCAAGGTGCAGGGCAACATTCAGTGCACCGACCGCCTGGACATCCGCAGTGAAGGCGCGCTGACCGGTGACGTCATCACCCAGCGCATCAGCGTTGAGGATGGAGCTGTGCTTAAGGGCAGCGTGCAGGTGCGCGCGGTCGAGCACAAGCAGGACAAGTCTCAAGCCCAGAAGCAGACGCATGCGGAAAGCAAGTCTGCCGCAAGCGAGCAGCCCCGGGCGGCCGTGGCCGTCGCAGGCGCCTAGTTCGGCACAGTGTGGGGCGGAGACTCCCTGTCCGCCCGCCTTTGACTTTCCGCATTAGGCAACGGGGAAGTCAAAGGCAAAATCAGAGGCAAAGTCAAAGGCGTCGGACAAGAGTTTCCGACCACACTCTTTTTTGTTTATTTCTTTTCTTCCGGTTTCAAATCAAGCGCCGCCGAATTCATGCAGTAGCGGAGACCGGTCGGCGCCGGGCCGTCTTCAAAGACATGCCCCAGGTGGGCATCGCAGCGCGCGCATCGGGTCTCGGTGCGAACCATGCCGTAGGTTTTGTCGGTGCGGTTGACCACCGCGGTGTCGTCCACCGGCTTGAAAAAGCTTGGCCAGCCTGTGCCCGACTCGAATTTGGTCGCTGAACTGAACAACGGTTGTCCGCAACAGACACAGGTATAGGTGCCCGCGTCTTTGGTCTTCCAGTATTTGCCGCTAAACGCCGGTTCGGTCCCCGCCTTTCGGGTCACATAGTACTGCTCAGGCGATAACTGCTTTTGCCACTCTGCTTCCGGCTTTTCAATTTTCTCTGGCATTCCATTTCTCCCGAATCGTTGTGTGATTGATCTTGATCCTCTACAGCACTGCTTCACCAAGAGGGCGCCTGCTCAAATCTCGATGACCATATCCTCCAGGCGGGTGGGATAGCTATTCAGCACTTCGCCCTTGTCTTTCCGAACGATGACCGTGTCGGAGTGCCGGAAGCCGCCCCAATCCGGGTCGTACACCCCGGGCTCGCAACTGAAAGCCATGCCCTGCTGCAGCACCGTCTTGTCGCCCTCGGCGATCCAGGGAGCCTCGTGGCCTTCGAGGCCAATGCCGTGCCCGGTGCGATGCCTCAGAAACCTCTCACAGCCCGCCTTGCGAATCTGGTCCAGACTCTTCTGGTCCACTTGCTCCGCCACGGCGCCTTCCTTCAGATTGTCAACGCCGATGTCGTGGGCGGCGAGCATGGCGTCGAACAGGCGCCTGGCGTAATCGGTGGGCTTGCCCACACAGAATGAGCGCTCACACTCCACGTTGTATCCGCCCACCTGGGCGCCGAAACTGAGGATCAGAGCGTCTCCAGTTTTCAGCCGGTCTTTGCTCGGAACCGCGTGCGGGAACGCCGACCGTTTGCCGAAGGGCACCAATCCTCCGAAGGGGGGATCAATGCCCACGCCAACTACGTCATGCAGTTCTTTCGACATCCTGTCGGCGACGGCGTCGGCGGTCACTTTGAGGATTTCGTCCTCGGTCACGCTGCCGTTGTGTTGCACGAACTCGCGGCCGGCCTGGACTTTGAAATCGGCGTAGGTCATGGCCCGGCGCATGATGCGAATTTCGTCTTCGTCCTTGACCAGGCGAAGATCCTCGACCAAGTCTCCCGCCACCACGATCTTGGCCTTCGGTGCGCCTAGATTCATTTGATGCAACCGGCTGGGCCGGGGTTCTTCCACGCCAATGCGCGCCCGCTCGAATCCACGCTTGGCCACCCGCTCGAAAATCCACCGCACCCGGTTCACCGGGCCTGGAAAATCGAAGTAAGACTCGTAGTCCTTCACCCACCAGGTTTTGAGCTGGTCAACCTCCAACCCCGGAACGAACATCACCGGATCGCCAGATTCTGGAATTAGCGTCGCCAGTGGGCGCTCGGTCGAGAGGTGAAAATATCCCACGGTGTAAATGATGTTGGTCGCGTCCAGAAGAAGCAGGGCGTTGAGCTTGCGCTCTTTCATCTTCTGCTGCACCTGCGCGACCTTGCGCCGGTACCAGTCCGGTTCCAGGCGGTCGTGGGAGCCGTCCGGCATGGCGGTGGCCATGCGCAGAAAATGCATTCGGCCCAGCCTGCTTACATCGGTTGTGATGCTGAGCGCGGCCATGCCAGAGAGCGTGCGCATGAATTCTCTTCGATTCGCCATGGGGCCTCCATCCGGAACAAGTCCTGGAATTTCAGAGCGAATCATCTTAGCTTACCCGGCCGCTTCACGGCTCGGCCGTGAGCACTCGGGAGTGTCGGGTCAGAATTCTGATGATCTGGAGCGTTGCGCTTAAGTTCGGCGGACCTTGATTTTGGGTGGGGCGGCGCTTTGATGTTGCAGGCAGTGCCTCGCTGCGCCTTCAGCGCGGCGGTGCCTTATGGGCTAAAGCCCACTGCACCGGGCAGGGGCGGTATGCAGACCTAAAGGCCTGCTCCACCCCTTACTGCACGCTCCCCACCCCTTACTGCGCGCCTCCCACTATCCAGGAACAACCTCACTCCGCTGGACCGCGATCTTGCGGCGATTTGGGGTGGGAGAGTCCGATGCTCCGGTATCCTCCACGGTAGTAGAGCAAAGGGTGGCCTCCGCGCACTACGACTTCCTCGACTTCAGCGATGAAAATCGTGTGATCGCCCGCATCCTGAGCGCTATGCAGGCGGCACTCCAGATAGGCCAGGGCACCGTTGAGCACCGGGGTGCCGTGCGCCGTGCGATCAAAATGCGCTCCCGCTTCCGGTTCGGCATGGCGATGGTCCTGCGCCGGACGGGCATAATATTCGGAGATCATCTGCTGGTCCTCGGCCAGCACGTTTACCCCAAACCGCTTCCGGGCATGCAGGTGAGCGTGGGTGCGGGCGCGAAGGTCAACGCACACCAGCACCAACGGCGGATCGAGCGACACAGAACTGAAAGCGTTGGCCGTCATACCGTGAACTTCGCCCTCGTAGTCCACCGTAATGACAGTCACTCCCGTGGCAAAGCTGCCGAGTGCGCTGCGGAATTCGGTTTGAGTGACGGCCATGTGCAGGCTGGAGCCCTGATGTCTCCTAGAGTTTCAGGCAGTGCAGCGCAATCGCCGCCTCCGCCCTAAGAGTTTTACCACTAAACGCGTGGAGTTGGACAATGCAAGCACCCGCGTAGACCAACCACCAGAGCACGCGGCGTTCCGAATCGCTCTCATGTATCATTCTGGTTGTTCATCTGGTGAGGCCCAATCTCTCCAGGTGCGGGAGCGCAAGCAGACATGCGGGTGCAGGAAAATTCGCTCACCGCTCATCTCGACGAAGTGCGTGACGGGCTGCCGCTCTCGCGCGAGGGCGCCTGCCGACTCCTCTACTGTCCGGACGATGAACTGCGCGCTCTCCTCGCCGTCGCTCTGGAGTTCAAGCAGCGATTCAAGCCCGGGGTCATCACCTACTCGCGCAAAGTCTTCATCCCCCTGACGAACCTGTGCCGTGACTACTGCGGCTACTGCACGTTCCGCCGCGACCCAGGCGAACCGGGCGCGCACACTATGAACCCGGACCAAGTCATGGAAGTGGCGCGGGCGGGCGATAAGATGGGTTGCACCGAAGCCCTGTTCAGTCTGGGCGACAAGCCGGAGCTGGCGTTTCCTGAAATGCGCGCGACTTTGCGTCATCTGGGCTACAACTCGACGCTTCACTACCTTGAAGCCATGTGCGAGCGGGTGCTCCGCGAGACTACGCTGCTGCCGCATCCCAATCCCGGACTGCTGAGCGCCGAGTGGATCACTCGCCTGGCGGCGGTTTCTCCCAGCCTGGGCCTGATGCTGGAGACAACCAAAACTGCCTTGCTCGCGCCCGGTGCCGCGCACGACAACGCGCCCGACAAGGTCCCAGCCAAGCGCTTGCGCACCATTGAAGAGGCGGGCAAACAGTCGGTGCCTTTCACTACCGGCCTGCTGATTGGAATCGGAGAAACTCCGGAAGACCGGGTGGACACGCTGCTCGCCATCCGCGAGATGCATCGCCGCTACGGCCACATCCAGGAAGTGATCGTGCAGAATTTCCGGGTCAAGCCAGGGATTCCGATGCGCCACTGGCCGGAACCCACGCTGGGCGAGATGATGCGCACCATCGCGGTGGCGAGACTTCTCATGCCGGAGGTCAATATTCAGGCGCCGCCGAACCTTTCCGCTCCCTATTACGACGAACTGCTTGATGCCGGAATCAACGACTGGGGCGGAGTATCTCCCCTGACCCCAGACTTCATCAACCCCGAAAGACCCTGGCCGCACCTGGAGCAGCTCCAGGCCCGCACGGAATCAAGAGGATACATTCTGCGCCAGCGTCTGCCGGTTTATCCTGAGTTCCTGGCATCGCTGACCTCGCGGCCGGGCTTGCTGGCCGAAAAAGTCCAGGCGGCCGCCGATCGCGAAGGCTACTCAGGGAGGGGCATGGCTGCATGATTGTCGTACTCACTGGCGGAACGGGCGGAGCCAAGTTTGTGGATGGCCTGCGCCAGGTGGTTCCTGCCAAAGATCTCACCATCATCGTCAACACCGGAGACGATCTAGAGTGGTGGGGATTGAATGTTTCGCCTGACCTCGATTCCATCACTTATGTGTTGGCCGGGTTGTTGAGCAAGGAACGCGGCTGGGGCGTGAAGGGCGACACTTTCTTCTGCCTGCAGGCCATGGGCGACCTGGGAGAGCCGATCTGGTTTCATACCGGCGACCGCGATCTTGCCGTCCACCTGCTGCGCACGAAGCTGCTGAAGCAGAGCAAGACGCTGGCCGAAGTCTCCGCGGAAATCGCGGCCAAGATGGGCGTGCAGGCCCGCATCCTTCCCATGAGCAATGCCCGCGTGGAAACCCGGGTGGACACGCCCGTCGGCGAACTGAGCTTCGAGGAATATTTCGTGCAGCGCTGGTATCAGGACCCGGTCAACTCGATTCGTTTCGCCGGCATTGAGGACGCCGAACCCGCCCCGGGGGTGATCGATGCCATCATGTCGGCTTCCGTGGTCCTGCTGGCGCCGAGCAACCCGGTGACCAGCATCGGCCCCATTCTCGCCGTGCGTGGCATCACGGAGGCGCTCAAACAAACTCCCGCTCTGGTGGCGGCGGTGAGTCCAATTATCGGCAACACGGCAGTCTCCGGGCCGGCGGGCATTCTGATGGCAGCCCAGGGTTTGCCGGTTTCGATTGCAGGCGTGGCCCAGGCCTACCGCGACTTTCTCGACCTGCTGGTGGTTGACCACCGCGACGCCAAAGCCGCCGAAGAATTAAGGAGATCCGGGCTGCGGGTCCACTGCGCTAACACGATCATGGGCACGGCCGACGAAAAAATTGACTTGGCCCGGCAGATCCTATCCCAGGTCGAGTCGTCGACTTCTAACGAAAATGCCGCACACGCGGGCTCGGACCAGTCATGATTCTGGTTCCGGTCAAGAATCTTTCGGGCGCCAAGCAGCGCCTGGCCGCCCTGTTCGACCAGTCCACTCGCACGGAACTGGCGCGAGCCATGCTGTTCGATGTGCTTGAGACCCTGGGCACCTGGACAGACCGCCCCGAGGTCAGCGTCGTGACCAGCGATCCCTTTGCGATTCAACTGGCCAGGCATTATTGCTTTTCCCTGATTCCCGACAACGCGAATCGAAGCCAGACCGATGCCATCGAGATGGCATCCCGCGTCTGCGAGGCCCAGGGCGTGGACAGCACGCTGGTGATTCCCGGCGATATCCCTCTCGTCCAGAGCTGGGAACTGGAGAAGATTCTGCAATCCGCGCCCGCCGAAGGTTCCGTGCTGGTGCGCGCCGCTGATGGACGCGGCACCAACGCCATCTGGCGGCGCCCCGTGGGACTGTTTCCCGCGCGCTTCGGCAACGACAGCTTCGCGCCTCACCATGCCACCGCGCAGGCCACGGGAAAACCGTGCGTGCTGCTTTCCCTGCCCGGCATCGCACTCGACATAGACAACTCTTCTGATCTGCGCGCTCTTGCCGCTGCCCCTGGCGAAACCCGCGCCCAGCGCCTGGTCAGGCAGTGGCAGGTCGATGATTTTCCTGTAGCTGCGAATGAGTAAGGCTTTAGTCCAGCAACAAAAAACGGTCCCGCAGGGGCGAAGGAAAACATTTCTGCCCGCAGTCCCCGAACTCCACATCATTCCCGTTCCCGTTGCGGGTGAGGTCAAGCCCGGCGACTCCCCCGCCCGACTACTGCTCGGCGCTCTGAAGCATCACAAATTACGGCAGGGCGACATTCTGGTCATCAAGCACAAAATTGTTTCCAAGGCTGAAGGCCAACTGGTTGACCTGTCAAAGATCAGGCCCTCTGCTGCTTCCCGACGCTGGGCGCAGCGCTATCACCTCGACGCTTGCGTGATCGAGCTGGCCATGCGGCAGAGCGTTCGCATCGTGCGGCGCAAGCGCGGCGTCCTGATCACGGAAACTCACCACGGCCTGATCTGCGCCAACAGCGCGGTAGACGTCTCCAACGTTGACGGCGGCCGCCATGCCCTCCTGCTGCCCGATGATCCCGACCGCTCCGCGGCGCGAATCCATCGTGAGTTGAAAAGGATTCTGCGCCTTGCGATCCCCGTGATCATCACAGATACTTTCGGCCGACCCTGGCGCGAAGGCTTGACCGAAGTTGCCATTGGCGTGGCCGGAATGCAGGCGCTCCACGACTATCGCGGACTGCGTGACTCGCACGGATATGCGCTGCAGGCTAGTATTGAAGCTGACGCCGACCAGCTGGCTTGCGCCGCGGGCCTGGTCTGCGGCAAGCTAGCTCGTACCCCGGCGTGTATCATCCGAGGATTCGCTTATCGTCCCGGCCGGGGCAGCGCGCGTGACCTGATTCGCCCGGCAGCAAGCGACCTGTTTCGCTGAGCCGTGTTTTCCGAGGAGGAGCTGTGACCCGAGCCCTACCTGATTCTGAACTGGAAATGTTCCCTGCCCTCGAGTGGCCGGCGGTTGCCGAGAGCATGTCCTCCGAAGCACGCAACGCGCTCGATCAGGTTATGGCGTCGCAGGATGGCAGTGTCCTCTCTCGCGAACAATGCCTGCTGCTGGCCCATGCCGAAGGCGACGATCTTCTGGGCTTGCTGGTGGCGGCCGACATGCTGCGGCGCGATCTGGTGGGAAATATCGTTACGTACGTGGTCAACCGCAATATTAATTTCACCAACATTTGCTTTGTGGGATGCAAGTTTTGCGCCTTCAGCCGCGGCCCGCGCGAGGAGGACAGCTATTTCCATAGCCTCGAAACCATGGCGCAGAAGGCCACCGAAGCCCGGGCGCTGGGCGCAACCGAAGTTTGTATCCAGGGCGGGCTGTCCCACGGATTGCCTCCTTTCTACTACCGGGACATTCTGCGCGCGATCAAAGCGGCCGTGCCCGACATGCACATTCACGCTTTCTCTCCCATGGAGATTGTTTACGGCGTCGAGCTCACGGGCATGCCGCTGCCTGACTATCTAAAGATGCTGCGCGACAACGGCCTCGACACTTTGCCCGGCACCGCCGCGGAAATTCTCGACGACGACATCCGCTTCGTGCTGTCCCGCAACAAGCTCTCCACCGAACAGTGGAAGCAGGTGGTCCGCACCGCCCACCAGTGTGGCATTCGCAGTACATCCACGCTGATGTATGGTCACATCGAAACCCCAACCCACTGGGTCAACCAACTTGAACTGCTCCGCAGTATCCAGCAACAGACCGGTGGCTTCACCGAGTTTGTTCCGCTTGGCTTCGTCCATCAGAACACGCTGCTGTTTCATCAGGGAATTGCGCGGCCGGGCCCCACTCTGGCCGAGCACCTGAAGATTCACGCCCTGGCGCGGGTGATGCTGGCGGGCGCCATCAACAATATTCAGGTGTCCTGGGTAAAGCTGAACCGGCGCCTGTCGCAACTCTGCCTGCATGCCGGCGCCAATGACTACGGTGGCACCTTGATGGAGGAAAACATCTCGCGCGAAGCCGGAGCCACGGCGGGACAGTACACCAGCGGCGAGGAATTCCAGTCGCTGATCCTCGAAACCGGGCGCATTCCCGCCGAGCGCAACACCGTCTATACGCGAATCAGCCTCAGACTGCCACCTGACCAGGTCGCCATCGAAGAAGCGCTCGAGCCGGAGTTCGCCTGATGGAGTCAGCGTAAACATGCCCGGCGTCATCGCTGTCCTCGGCGGCACCGGTCCGGAGGGCTTCGGACTCGCTCTGCGCTGGGCCCGGGCCGGCGAGACGGTAATCATCGGATCGCGGGACGCGGGCCGCGCTCGCGAGGCAGCAGCGAAAATTCGTGCTGCGGTTGGCAGCAAAGCAAAAATTTCAGGCGAAGAAAACAGCGCCGCCTGCGCTGCCGCCGATCTGCTGGTGCTCACCATTCCGTTTGAAGGCCACGCTGCACTTCTCAAGCAAATCAAGCCGGCGATCCCAGAGGGGAGCATCGTGGTTGACGCCACTGTGCCCCTCGCCGCGAGCGTGGGTGGCCGCGCCAGCCGCACGCTTGGTGTCTGGCAAGGTTCCGCGGCACAGCAAACCGGTGAACTGGTGCCTCCGGGCGTGTCGGTAGTGGCCGCATTTCACAACACTTCTGCCGAAGTCCTGGGCGGTGATGCTCCCGTCGACTGCGACGTCATTGTCTGTAGCGACGACGCCGACGCCTCGAAAATGGTAAGAACGCTGGCGGCAAAAATTCCCGGGGTCCGCGCCATCGACGGCGGCAAACTGGAAAACGCGCGCATTCTGGAACAGATCACCGCGCTCCTGATCGGCCTCAACATCCGTCACAAAGGCCACTCCGGCATTCGCATCACCGGCCTGCCCGAAAAAGCATACGAAGTTTTGTAGCACCGGTTTGCGTAGCGCCGGCGTCCCGCCGGCTGTCGTGAGGGCGTCTCGCCCTCACAGCGGCGAATTCAAAAGATCGCGAGAAAGCAGTATGAATAGTTCTCCCAGCCCGGGCCCGGCCATCGAATTCCGCAACGTCGGCTACCGCCTGGATAACGGAACCACTCTGCTTCGCGATCTCAGTCTGGAAGTGCAGCGCGGCGAAACCCTGGTCCTTCTGGGCCGCAGCGGCTCCGGCAAGACCACCACGCTGAAGCTCATCAACCGTCTGGTCACGCAGAGCGCGGGCGCGATCTACGTGGACGGCCGTTCGCTCGACCAGTGGGACGTAATCCGGCTGCGCCGGATGATCGGATATGTCATTCAGGAAGTCGGTCTCTTCCCGCATTTCACCGTCGCCCGCAACATCGGCGTAGTTCCCCAGATCGAGGGATGGCCTGCCGATCGCATTCAGCACAGGGTCGCGGAGTTGCTTCAGTTAGTGGGCCTTGGGCCTCAACTGGCATCGCGCTACCCGCGTGAATTGTCGGGCGGACAGCGGCAGAGAGTGGGCGTGGCCCGCGCCCTGGCCGCCGACCCGTCGTTCCTCCTCATGGACGAGCCCTTCGGCGCGCTCGACCCCATCACGCGCGCCGAACTACAAAGCGAATTCCTGGCCCTGCAACAGCGCCTGGGAAAGACGGTGGTCTTCGTCACCCATGATCTGCGCGAAGCTCTCTTGCTCGGCACGCGCGTTGCGCTCATGGAGTCGGGCCAATTAATAGCGACGCTCACGCCCAACGAATTTATAAATTCCACCGACCCCATGATCGCCGCCTACGTAGACGCCTTCAAGACTGAGGTCTTGCCCGCGAGGGAAGGATCGCGATGAACCATCAACGTAGCGCCGGCGTACCGCCAGCTGTCCCGAGGGCATCATGCCCTCGGCCGTGTATAAGAAATACGTGCATAGCAACCCTCCAAAGCGCATCGTTTTGCAGAGGTCAATCATGAATGTCCTGCACTTCATCCAACAGAACCATACCGAGGTCCTGGAACTTACCGCCGAACATCTCTGGCTGGTGGGAGCTTCGATCGTCCTCGCGGTGCTCATCGGAGTTCCGTTGGGCATCCTGATCACGCGCTGGCCGCTCTTAGACAAACCCGTGCTGGGCAGCGCAAACATCATTCAGACCATTCCCAGCCTGGCCCTGTTCGGATTTCTCCTGCCCGCGCCCTGGATCGGAGCCCGCGCCGACCGCATCGCGATCCTCGCGCTAACACTGTACGCACTCCTGCCCCTCATCCGTAATACTTACACTGGCATCAAAGGGGTGGATCCAGCCGTGGTTGAAGCCGGACGCGGCATGGGCATGACGGACCGCCAGCTGCTCTGGCAGGTGGAATTCCCGTTGGCGTTAAGCGTGATTATCGCCGGCATCCGCGTGGCTACTGTGCTCTCGATCGGGGTCGCCACCATCGCTGCTGCTATCGGCGCCGGCGGCCTGGGCGAATATATCTTTCGCGGATTGGCCATGGTCAATAATCAGGTGATTCTGGCAGGCGCGATTCCCGCCGCGGCGCTGGCTATATTCGCAGACGCGAGCCTGGGTTGGCTGGAGAAGCGCCTGGCTCCGCGCTAAGCGGCTTTGCCCTGGCCTTGTGCGATGACTCAAAGGAGCCGCGAAGCGGCGGAAGAATGCAGCCCACGGCGTAAGCCTTGGGTACGAGACAAGGCTGAGCCAGCCCCAGCGGGGCGAAAACAACGTTAGTTCAAAGATTCGGAGCCTAGCCGCCGTGATTATGCGCGTGTCCATGCTCGTCGCGATACGAAGAATCCCTGCCGCATTGATCGCGCTGCTCGTCCTTACTTCATGCGGCCCGCCGCGCGCCGACCGCATCGTCATTGGCTCCAAGAATTTCACCGAACAACTCGTGCTGGGCGAGATCATCGCTCAGCAAATCGAAAGCAAGACCCATCTCCCGGTGGAACGCCGCTTCTATCTGGCCGGAAGCTACATCTGCCACCAGGCGATTCTCGGTGGCCGTATCGACATCTATCCCGAATATACGGGCACCGCCCTGACCGCCATCCTCAAAGAACAGCCTTCCAGCAATCCCCAGCAGGTTTACGACGAGGTCAGGACCGAGTACGCCAGACGTTTCAATCTAGTGGCCGGACATACCTTCGGATTCAATGACACCTTCGCCATCGAGATCCGCGGTGAGGACGCGCACCGCCTCGGACTCAAGACCATCTCCCAGGCTGCCGCGTTTACGCCGCAATGGCGCGCCGGCCTCGGCTACGAGTTCATGGAACGTCCCGACGGTTACAAGGGGCTGGCAGCAACTTACGGCCTGCGTTTCGCAGAGCCCCCGCGCATCATGGACCTGGGCCTGCTGGCGCGCGCGCTCAAAGATAAACAAGTGGACCTGGCCGCGGGAAATACCACCGATGGATTAGTTCCCGCGCTGGATCTGTTCGTTCTGGAAGACGATCGCCACTACTTCCCACCCTACGAAGCGGTCCCCATCATTCGGCAAAAGATGCTGGCACACCATCCGGAGGTGGGAAGAGCGTTGGATGACCTTGCTGGAAAGATTTCGGATGACGACATGCGCCGGCTCAACTACGCGGTGGACGGTGAACACCGCGACGTGAAGGAAGTGGTAAGGGAATTCTTGCGCCAGAAGGGATTGTAGCCGGCATCCCTACGACTTCGCTCGGGGCAGGCTCTGCCGGCTGTCTCGAAAGGCTTCTTGCCCTCGGCGGCGCTACGCTACATCAACCATACGGCATCGACATCCACGATCACCTGTGAACGCGGAATTTTCTGTTGTACCGCATACCCCAACATGGTCCGTAGCAATGCGTTCAGTCTCTGGCGGCTGGCGGATTTCACTACGAAGTGATATCGATAGTCGCGCTTCAAACGGACAATGGGCGCGGCCGCGGGCCCCAGGACCCGAATGCCTTCATGCCGCGTTTTATCAAACCACGTCCCTAATATTCCCGACCAGCGCAATGCCTCATCCAGTTTGTCGCTGCGCACCAGAACGTTGGCGAGAGCGCTATAGGGCGGGTAGTGCATCCAGCTGCGAAAGCGCAGTTCTTTTTCGTAGAAACCTACAAAGTCGTGCTGTGCTGCATACTGCACCGCATAGTGATCCGGGAAGTAAGTTTGCAACACGACCTTGCCCGGAGTTTGCCCGCGCCCCGCCCGCCCTTCCACCTGGGTGAGCAGTTGAAAAGTGCGCTCCGCCACGCGAAAATCCGGGAAGCTGAGTGCCATGTCAGCGCCCACGACACCAACCAGCGTGACCCCGTGAATGTCGTGGCCCTTGGCGATCATCTGCGTGCCCACCAGCAGATCGAGTTCGCCTTCATCGAGAGCGTTGAGGGCGCGTTCGAAGTCTTCGCGGCCGCGCACTGTATCCCGATCGAGACGCCCGATGCGCGCCTGCGGAAACATTCCGTGCAGCAACTCCTCCAGCTTCTCGGAACCGGTGCCGAGAAAATAGACATACTCACTGCCGCACTGGATGCAGGCTTTGGGCACGGGCGCGGTGTAGCCGCAATAGTGGCATTCCATGCGGCGGGAGCGCTTGTGGTGGGTCATCGCGATGGCGCAGTTCTGGCACTCAAGCGTCTTGCCGCAGGCGCGGCACAGCACCACCGGTGAATACCCCCGCCGGTTCAGCAGCACCATGACCTGCTCTTTACGCTCCAGCCGTTCTTTAATTTCTTCCGCGAGCTTGCGCGAAATCACCTGCTCGCTTCCGGTTTCCTGAAATTCCTGCCGCATGTCGATGATTTCGACTTCGGGCAGAGGGCGCTGCTCCACGCGATCCGGCAATTCCAGCAGCTTGTACTTGCCTTTTTTTGCATTGAAGTAGGACTCCAGCGACGGCGTCGCCGACCCCAGCACTACGGCGGCGTTGGCCATCTTGGCCCGCATCACCGCAACATCACGGGCGTGATAGCGCGGCATCTCTTCCTGCTTATAGGATGGGTCCTGCTCCTCGTCCACAATCACGAGCGCGAGATCGGGAACGGGAGCGAACACCGCCGAACGCGTGCCCACCACCATGCGTGCGTCTCCGCGCTTGATGCGGTGCCATTGCTCCGCCCGCTCCTTGTCCGACAAAGCCGAATGCAGAATGGCGACTCCATCTCCGAACCGTTGATGCAGGTCGGCAGCCACTGCCGGAGTCAATCCGATTTCTGGGACCAGCAAAATTGCCGAGCGCCCGGCCTCGAGCACCCCCTGCATCGCCGAAAGATAGATGGCGGTCTTGCCCGACCCGGTCACCCCGTGCAGCAGCATGCCGGAAAAGGACAGCGCGTTCACACTCTGCCGGATACACTTCAGCGCCGCCTGCTGCGCCGCGCTGAACTGCGAGTCGAAGAAGCTGGGCCGCGCCTTCAACACCGACACGGTGAAGTCAGCCGGTTCCTCGATAATTTCCACCAGCCCGCGCCTTAGCAACGTGTTCAGCGTACTCTTGGGGACTTCAAGCGACTGCAGCACATCGACCGGCGCCTTGCCCCCGGCGGCGGCCAGCGTGTCGACTAGTGTTCGTTGATTGGAGTTGAGCTTGCCTTCGGCATTCTTTAAGACGGCAACCCTGAGCGTGCGCGCCGCGTCGCGAGCCTCGGACAAGTCTTCCCGAATGATCCACTTCTTCCTCGCCATTCCCGCAAGCACGGTCTTGGGAACTCGGGTCGCAGCCCACAAACTTTCTGCCCGCGTCATCTCGCGTTCGGCCAGGTAATCGAGCACCCGGAATTCAGCCATTTGCTCGTCGGGAGTTCTCTGGGAACGCGCGGACGACCCCGACATGCCAGCCAGGTGCAGCGCCAGTTGCCCTGCCTCCGTGATGCGGTAGCCGATCGCCTTTTTAAATTCCGCGCCCAGGGGCAGCATGGTACGGAAAACTTCGCCGACGGGAGCAAGATAATAGTCGGCAATCCACTGGCCGAGGCGAATCAGCTGCTCGTCGAGCACCGGCGCGGCATCAAGCACGCTGATGACGTCTTTGGTCTTAACTTTCGGCTTGTCATCATGCAGGGCGGTGACAATTCCGGACATGCGCTGCTGGCGAAACGGCACAAGCACGCGTCCACCGACCACCGGCTGCATCCCATCAGCAACGGCGTAGGTAAACACGAGGTCCAGCGGCACCGGCAGAGCTACGTCACAGAATTCAGGCATGGCAGCGCCAGTCGCATCGTAACATCGTGAAGATCAATGTAGGCGCGAGCATCGACGCTCGTGCCACGGTGAGGAATCACTCCGCTATTCCGGGCTCTTGGGCGGCGCCACCAGCCCCAGGTCTTTCATGACCATCTGAAGATCTTTCCAGGCCTCTTTCTTCTGCCGGGGATCGCGCAGCAGAAATGCCGGATGGTAAGTTACGGCAAGCTTGGTCCCACGGAAGTCATACCACTGGCCGCGCAGCTCCGACATCGGAGCATTGATGGCCAGCAGCGTCTTGGCCGCAACCGCGCCCAGGGCCACCAAGGCCCTGGGTTTGATGGTGGCAATCTGCCGCATCAGAAACGGTGAGCAGGTTTCGCACTCATCGCGCTCCGGAGTGCGGTTGCCCGGCGGCCGGCACTTGATGATGTTCGCGATATACACATCCTCGCGCCGCAGCCCCATGGCCTTGATCATGTTGTTCAGCAATTGCCCGGCGCGGCCAACGAAAGGTTCGCCCTGCTGATCTTCGTCGGCTCCCGGAGCCTCGCCGATGAACATCAGCTCGGCCCGCGGATTGCCCACGCCGAAAACGATCTGCTTGCGTCCCTGTTTGGCCAGGCGGCAGCGCGTGCAATCGCCGATATCCTCGCGAATGGCACGCAGCCCCTGGGCGGGGTCGGAAATGACAGACTCGGGCTGGGTGGAAATTTCAACTGACTCCTGTGTGGGAGTTGAAACTGCGGCTTTGGCTCTGGGCAATGGCTCTCGCTCTTCTGGTCGCACGGTGGTTTCGCGCCGGTAGAAATCATAGATGCCGAGCTCGTTGTAGTAGCGAATGCGGTCGGCCAGGGCACGTTTGAGTTGTGGGTCAAGAGTTGGGGACATGGGAACTTCTAACGATTGCAGATTTCAGATTGATGATTTCAGATTGTACGTCCTCGTGCCGAGAGGCTGGTGCTCAGTCTTAAGTTTAATATCAACAATCTGAAATGTTTCGCGCTTCCGGCTAGCCGAGCTGCGCTCGGCCCGACGGCTGAGGGCAGCCGTCGCCTCGTGGTCGCTGCCTGCTACCTGGCCTGTGGCACCTTCCGCAGGCGCACTGCCTGGTCGAGCACGCGCTGCGCCACTTCCCACTTAGTGGTTTCTGGCACTTCGATCACCTCGCTGTGGGTGACAATGGTGACGGCGTTGCGATCGGAATCAAAACCTACGCCCTCGCGCGACACGTCATTCACCACGATGGCGTCCAGCGACTTCGACAGCAGCTTCTTGCGCGCGTTTTCCAGCACATTTTCGGTTTCCGCCGCAAAGCCGATGATAAGTTGTGAACTCTTGCTCCGGGAAAGCTCCGCCAGAATATCGGCCGTGGGCTCCAGCTCCAGCGCGAGTGCGCCCTTGCGCTTGATCTTCTGTTCCGCCGCGCTTTTGGGACGGTAGTCGGCCACGGCCGCGGTCTTAATGACAAGGGTCGCTTCGGGCAGCAGCTTCAGTGCGGCCTGGCGCATCTGCTCGGCAGATTCAACGCGTGTGACTTCGGCGCCGCCCGGAGGTGTCAGGGTGGTGGGGCCACTCACCAGCAAGACTCGCGCTCCCCGCCGCAGCGCCGCTTCGGCCAGCGCGTACCCCATGCGGCCGCTGGAGCGGTTAGTGAGATAGCGCACGGGATCGATCTTCTCGCGGGTGGGACCGGCCGTGATCAGCACGGTTTCGCCGGCCAGTTCCTGCGAAGCTCCTAAAGCCTCCATCGCGGACGCGACAATCAATTCATTCTCGGCCAACCGCCCGGGGCCCGTCATTCCGCAAGCCAGGTAGCCCTCGCCCGGTTCGACAATCCGCACGCCGCGCTGGCGCAACAGCTCCAGGTTCGCCTGGGTAGCGGGATGGTTCCACATGTTGACGTTCATGGCAGGGGCAACCACCACGGGCGCAGTCGTTGCCAGATAAAGTGTGGTCAGAAAATCATTGGCAATGCCTTGCGCGAATTTCGCGAGAATGTCAGCCGTGGCAGGCACCACCAGGAGAGCATCAATCGATTGTGCCACTGCGATATGCTCGATGGCCGATTCGATATTGGGCTGGGAGTTTTTCTCGTGGTCATCGGCCGCGAACATGCCGGTAATGACTTTTTCGCCGGAGAGCGCGGCAAAGGTAAGCGGGCGGACAAACTGCTGCGCTCCCTCGGTCATGATGACCTGCACCCGGACGCCGCGATCCTGCAGCAGGCGGACAACTTCTGCTGCCTTGTAGGCTGCGATGCCGCCGCTGACTCCGAGCGCGACTTTCATGGGAAGATCGACACCGATTTTCAGATTTGAGATTTCGGAGTTAAGATTTCAGATTGAACTTGCTGGCAAACTGGCTGCCGGAGATGACAATCTGAAATCAAGAATCTGAAACCTGCCATCTGCAATTCAGACATCTTTCGCGATCGCCTTCTCCAGCATCTCGCTGGCGACCTCGGCTGCCGAGCGCGGCATTTCGGGGATCACCCACTTCACTTTGCCCGCTTTGATTTCGTCCTGCGCAATCCGGCAAGGCTTGCGGGAAGGCGTTTCGATGACCGGAGGCGCGCCACCCTGCAATTGTCGCGCTCGGCGCGCGGCCACCAGGATGTACCGATAGTTGCTGTCAAACCCATCCATCAACTTCATCGTCTTCTCCCCTTGCCACTAGCGTCCACCCGGCGCCGCTACTTTCTCAAACGACGCCAAAATCGGCTGCAGCCGCTCCCGCACGCTATTCAGCCGGCAGCGCTCTGCCTTGGCCATCAGGTCGGTGTCGTCAGCGGATCGTTGTTTCGGTCCCACGGCTCCTGCGTGCTGCAGCCGCTCCGCGAGCAGGATCGACTTCAGCGCGTCGATAGATTCGTCCAGGCGGTCGTTAACCAAAATATAGTCGTATTTGTCGTAATTCTCAATCTCCCGAGAGGCCGTGACCAAACGGCGATGGATGACGTCGGCGGCATCCAGACTGCGGGTGCGCAGTCGCTTCTCCAGTTCTTGCCGGTTGGGAGGCAGCACGAAGATGCTTACTGCCTCTGGAATCTTGGCCTTGATCTGGGCCGCACCCTGGACGTCGATATCCAGCAAGAGGTCCTTCCCCTCGTCTTTCGCCTCGCGCAAGAAGCAACGCGCCGTGCCGTAATAATTGCCAAACACATCGGCATATTCGAGAAATTCGTCTTTGCGGATCATTTCTTCAAATTCCGCGCGCGAGACGAAGAAATATTCCCGTCCGTCCTGCTCGTCGCCACGCGCCGCCCGCGTGGTGTAGGAGATGGAAAATTTCAGGCCCGGCACAATTTGCCGCACCCGATCCACCAGCGTGGATTTGCCCGAACCGGAGGGCGCTGAAATGATATACACGCCACTCATTCGACGTTCTGCACCTGTTCCCGAGCCTTCTCGATTTCCGTCTTGATGGCCAGTCCCATCTCGGTAATTTTCAGCGCCTCGCCGGCCAGGCCGGAAGTCTTCGACAGCAGGGTGTTGGCTTCGCGGTTCATTTCCTGCAGCAGAAAATCCAGCTTCTTGCCCACTTCTCCGCCCTGATCGAGCAAACCCAGGAAGTGCTTCACGTGCGTATCGAGCCGAACCAGTTCTTCCTGGATGTCACTGCGATCGACCAGCAGCGCCGCCTCCTGCAGCAGGCGTTCCGGTTCCACCTGGCCTCCAATCAGCTCCTGCAAGCGCGTCTTCAGCCTCTCGGCGTAGGTCTGCAAGACTGTCTGACGATGCTTCTCCACAGCGTCGCCGGCCGTCTGCACGTGAGCCATGCGCTGCCGCAACTCGCGGTCGATGCCGCGACCTTCTTCTTCGCGCATCTGGTTGAGGTGGTTGAGCAGTTCCTCCACCTTGGCCAGGACGGACGCCTCCAGCGCGCCATCCGCGGGAAGCGCGGCCGCGTCCAGGGCGCCGGGCAAGCGCAGGACCGCATTCAAATCCGGCTCGGCTGCCAGACCGAACTCGGCCGCCGCCGCACGGAACGCCTGGATGTATCCGCCCGCGACCTGGCGGTTGAGCGCGAAGCTCTCACTGCCTCCACGCTCCAGGTTGAGAGTCAGTTCCACATGGCCCCGGGCCAGCTTCTCCTTGAGCAGCCGGCGCAACTTCATTTCCAACGCATCGCTGTCCGACGGCAGGCGGAAGTGCACATCGAGAAAGCGGTGGTTCACCGACTTCAGGGACAAAGTGAAGCCCAACGGACTCTTGCCCGGCACAGGGATGTGCGGATCAGGGTGCTGCGGATCAGCCACCTGTCCCTTCACCTGCGCAAACCCGGTCATGGAACGAATAGGCATGTAGGTTTTCGTAGCACCGGCCTTCCACTACGCTTAGGGCAGGCTCAGTCGGCTGTTCCGAGGGCGTCTCCCCCTTCGCCTTCCACACTACCGAACCGCATTCGCCTTGGGCTGCTCTCCCTCCGCAAACTGAAGATCATACAACCGCCGATAGGTCCCAGGTTTCTGCATGAGCTCCTCATGCGGCCCGATGTCCTCGATGGTACCGTTTTCCAGAACCACAATCCGGTCCGCACGCCGGACCGTCGAAAGCCGGTGCGCAATCACAAACACGGTCCGTCCGGTCATGAGATTCTGCAATGCCGACTGCACCAGCGCCTCTGACTCGCTGTCCAGCGCGGAGGTGGCCTCGTCCAGAATGAGGATGGGAGCATTCTTCAGCAGCGCACGGGCAATGGCAATGCGTTGCCGTTCGCCGCCCGAAAGCCTCACCCCGCGTTCACCGATCATGGTCTCGTAACCGTTGGGCAACTCCATAATAAAGTCATGGGCCAAGGCCGCGCGGGCTGCGGCTTCGACCTGCTTCTGCGAAATCGAGGGCTGTCCATAGGCAATGTTGTTGCGCAGAGTGTCATTGAACAGCACCGTCTCCTGCGTCACTACGCCGATTTGCGACCGCAGGGAGGCCAGCGTGGTGTCGCGCACGTCCCGCCCATCGATCAGCAGGCGGCCGGCGGTTACGTCGAAGAAACGAGGGATCAGGTGTACCAGCGTGCTCTTGCCCGCGCCACTCGATCCCACCACCGCCACGACTTCCCCCGCCCGCACCTGCAGATTGATGTCACAGAGAATTTCCCGAGACTCGTCGCCGTCAGCTTCGTAAGAGAAGCACACACCCTCCAGCCGGATGCTATCGGCAAAAGGCGGAAGGGGCTTGACCCCGGGCTTTTCCTTGACGTCGTCCTCGGTGTCCATGAACTTGAAAATCTCCGAGGACGCGCCCAGCGCCTGCTGGAAATTGTTGTTAAAGAGGGCAAACTTCCGCACCGGGTTATACAAGCTGAATACCGCAGTGATAAATGCACCAAACGTTCCCAGGGTAAATTCGTTGTGGGCGATGCGGTCGCGGCCCAACAACAAAAGCATTGCGATCGCAATGGCCCCGAAAATGTCCATCAGGGGAGAGCTCATGGCCGCCGCCGCCACCGAGCGCAGGTTGGCCTTGAAGAGCCTCTGCGCGGCCTGGCGAAAGCGCGCCATCTCCCAGGATTCCATGCTGAAGGCCTTCACGATCCGGTTGCCGCTGATGGTTTCCTGCAGGATGTTCTGAATGTCAGCCAGCTTGTCCTGTCCACCGCGGGTGGTGCTCCGCACCCGGCGTCCGATCCTTACCGCCGAGTAGATGATGAAAGGGATAAACAAGAGCAGCACCCAGGCCAGTTTTCGTCCCAGCACGATCACTGCAGCGGCCGTAAACAGAAAAGTGAAGAACTGCTGCAGGAACTCCGCCAATACGCTCGACATGGCGTATTGCACGCGCTCGATGTCGTTGATGATGGTTGAGATGAGCGTCCCCGTGGTGTGCTTCTGAAAAAATGCCGCGGAACGTCGCAGCACCGAGTTGTAGAGATCGTTCCGCAGATCAGTGATCATGCCGAATCCGGCATGATTCACCAGGTACGTGCCGGCATAATCGAAAATGCCTTTTAGAATGGTGGACGCAACCAGAGCGTACGCCACAATCGTCCAGGCATTATGAAAATGAGTCGGAACGAACTGTTGCAAGTAAACTACATGCCCGCTGCCAGGGACGGTAAAGAGTTGAATGTTTTCCGATCCCGTGGATGGGTTGAGAACGCGGTCAAAGATAGGCTTGACCAGGACCAGCCGAAAGGCTTCCAGGAACCCGACCGCGGCCAGCAACACCACCCCTGGCACTAACTGCAGCCCGAAGGGCAGAACATACCGCAAAAGGCGGGTCAGTTGCCGCATTTGGAGCTTTCGGTGCGCATGCCGTCGAGGCCCGCGCTTGGTGACTTCAGCATCTTAGGCAAGGTCTTATTCTACTGCGACTGCGGTCGTCGGTCATCAGTCGTCGTTCGTCAGCCAAGCAAAAACGGCTACCGATAGCTGAAAACTGACAACTATCACCCGGACTGACCCGACCCCTGGACTTCAGTCGACAGTCATCAGTCGTTAGTCTTCAGCAACGTTTGATACGCCGTTAATACGCCGTGCTGATGACTGAAGACTGACGACTGCTACCCCGGACTGTCGCGATGCACCACCTTCACCCGGTATCCCGCCTTGCGCAGGCGCTTGCCCACGTCCTCCGCGATCATGACGGAGCGGTGCTGGCCCCCGGTGCACCCGAAGGAGATGGTCAGGTAGCTCTTGCCTTCGCGGATATAGTGCGGCAGCAGGTACACCAGCAGCCCGGATATTCGGTGAATAAATTCCCGGCTCTGGGGAAATGAACGGATATATCTGGCGACTTTCGGGTCGCGCCCGGTCAGCGGACGAAATTCGGGCACGAAGTGTGGATTAGGCAGGAAGCGAACGTCGAAGAGCAGGTCGGCGTCGTCGGGAACCCCATGTTTGAATCCGAAACTCACGCACGAAACCAGGATATTTTTGCCCGACTCCTTCTTATGAAAGCGTTGCGTGATATAGGCCCGAAGTTCATGAACATTAAACCTGGAAGTATCGATCACCAGGTCCGCCATGGCCCGGATATAGCGGAGGTGGCGGCGTTCGGCGGCCAGCGACGACTTCACCGACGTCTCCGTGCCCAAGGGATGCGGCCGGCGGGTCTCGCTGAAGCGGCGCAGCAGAATGGATTCCGCGGCCTCGAGGAAAATGACCTTGGTCGGCAACATGCGTTTGACCGAGTTGACGATGGCCGGCAGCGACTCCAGTTGCGTGCCCTCACGAACGTCCACCACCAGAGCGGTCCGGCTAATCTCAAGAGACTGCCCGATCAACTCCGCAAAGCGCGGAATCAACTCCACCGGCAGGTTGTCCACGCAGTAGTAGCCCAAGTCCTCGAAGGCCTTGAGCACGGAGGCTTTGCCCGACCCGCTCATGCCCGTGATGATGACCAGCTCTCCGGGCGTGGACAGGGCCGCGCGATCGCTTTTCCGGCGACCCTTCTTGCTTTCAATTCGAGCTTTTTTCTTATGCCTGGTGCGGGCCATCTGGTGCGATGTTAGCAGGCACGGCGCGGGCTAGCCAGTTGCATCCCGGTTGCCGGTAGCCCCGGCGCCGCACGTCCCGGATCTGCACGAAACATAAAAAAGGGGGCACCGGATGTGCCCCTTTTTATGCTTCGCTGTGCCAGAGGTACGCCATCCCCCGAGAGCATATCTAACGCAGCGACGCGACTACGACAACATTCTGTACCGGGTAGTCCATTGCGACTTCTGACTCGCGACCGCTCTTGGGCAGTTCCTCGCCCCGATTGCTTCCTGCCGTCCAGATCTGGGCCAGGAAGTATTGCGAGCCGTAGCGGTGGAAGACCAACTTGCTCGTCTTCTGCACTTCTGCCGATTCACAGCTCAGCGGCAGGATCGCCTTGACGACGTGGTTGTCCGCGCTGTCGATGGACATCGCGACCCCGGTGATGCCGAGGGGCCGAATCGAGTATTGCCCAGCCGGAAGCTCGGTCTTGCTTACGATGAAGTTGAAGGGAACATTCGCCTTCACCACGCCGGTCTGAGCGTAGGCAGATGCGGTGGCCAGCAGCAGGCCCAGGCCGATCAGGGCAAACAGTTGGTTTTTCATAAATCCTCCTCGTGTGCGAGACGGTGAAACCACGCAGGATCAGCCTGTCTTCTACGCCGCACTGCCTGTTTCGCTATCGGTCGTCTCTGACTGTTCGCAGCGGGTTGAAAACCGTTGCTGCACAGTTCATTGCAGGTGGCGTGCCAGAGTCAGCGCGGACCCGGGCGCCGATCGAAAGATGGTCACAAGTCGCTGACTGGCCGGGCGTTGCGGGTGGGTGGCCGGCATCGTGCCGTGTTCCCGGCCGAGGGCTGCCATCGTTCGCTGCTAACCCAACGGTTAGTGCTGCGATCCGTTGGGTTAATTGACGGTGATTGGATCTGGACATGATTGGATCTGGACCTTGACTATGAGGGACCGCCCAGGGCAGGTTCAAGCCCGGTCCCACACATAAACCAAGAATCAAAGATCCAGCAACATCTGCACGTGTACACGGCGGCCCGATATATGCTAAACAGCATCCAGTATGTCGGAGAAAAATCCCAGGTTGATTGGTATCGGCGGTCCCTTGAAGGGCACGGCTTTCTCTCTGCCTGCCGGGGAGGTGTCCATTGGCCGCGACTCCTCGAACCATCTGTGGGCGGCTGATCCCGCACTGTCGCGCCGGCACTGCCTGGTGCTGGCCCACGATGACCAGTTCTCCATTCGCGATCTGAAGAGCCGCAACGGCACGCTAGTCAACGGCGTGCCGGTGGAGCAGCAGCAGATCCGACACGGCGACCAGATCTATATCGGCGATTCCGTGCTGGTCTTCCTGCTCAATGAAGACGGAGAGCACTTCGACAAGAATCCGGTTGAATTCCTGGAGACGGCGGGTTTCGAAGGTTCTCCACTTCTGCTGCGGGCGGAAGACTCGCTCTACCTGCAGCCTGACAAGATGGTGGCCAATTTACCTCCCAGCGCCCGCCGGGCGCGCGACCTGAACTCCTTGCTGAAGATCGCCACAGGGATTGGAGGCATTCGCGATCAGGATTCACTGCAATGGCAGCTCCTCGGTTTCATATTCGACGTGGTCCCGGCCGAACGTGGAGCGGTGTTGCTCTGCGATCATCTGGAAGAGTTCACTTCCACCGCCGCCTGGGACCGGGTGCGCGGTCCCAGCCACCCCGTGCGCGTCAGCCGAACCGTGGTGCAGCGGGTTTTGAGAGATCGCATCGGCCTGTTGGTCCGCGATGTCCTGGGCAACGAGGCCCTGCGCCAGGTCAAGACCCTGACCGAATTGAAAGTGAGTTCTCTGCTTTGCGTACCATTAATAGTTGCCGAAAGGGTGCTGGGCGCCATCTACCTGGATAGCACCAGCCCGACCACGGAGTTCGACGAAGATCACTTGCAGGTAATGACCGCGGTTGCAGGCATCGCCAGCCTGGCCTTTGACAATGTACGTCACTGGGAGAAATTGCAGCAGGAAAACCAGGAACTGCGCGCTGAAATCGATCTCGAACACAATATGGTCGGCGGCAGTCCCGGCATGCGAAAGGTGTTCGATTTCATTCGCCGGGTTGCGCCCACCGATTCCACGGTTCTCATCCAGGGGGAGAGCGGGACGGGAAAAGAGTTGGTGGCCCATGCCATCCATCGCAACAGCCCCCGTGCGGAGCGACCTTTCGTAGCCATCAACTGCGCCGCCATCGCCGAAACCCTGCTGGAGAGCGAACTGTTCGGCCACGAGAAAGGCGCCTTCACCGGCGCCACCGCGCAGAAAAAGGGCAAAGTCGAGGTAGCCGAAGGCGGCACCCTATTTCTCGACGAGATTGGCGAACTGGCGCCCGGCCTGCAGGCCAAGCTACTGCGTGTCCTGCAGGAGCGCGAATTTGAGCGTCTGGGCGGCACCCGGCCCATCAAACTGAATATTCGCCTGATCGCGGCTACCAACCGAAGCTTGCCCGAGGCCGTCAAGGCCGGCACTTTCCGCAACGACCTGTATTACCGCCTGAACGTGGTCAGTCTGCAAATGCCTCCGTTACGCGAACGCCGTGAGGACATATCCGTGCTGGCCGATTATTTTCTGGCCAAGGCCAGCCGCAAGTGCCGCACCCGGGTAAAGTCGCTGTCTCCTGAGGCCCTGGCCACGCTGATGCACTATGATTGGCCAGGGAATGTTCGTGAACTGGAGAATGCCCTGGAGCGGGCAATAGTGTTGGGCTCAACGGATTTCATTCTCCCCGATGACTTGCCCGAGGCGGTCATCGAAGCCGCTTCCACCACCACGGCCTCGACCGATAAATACCATGGCAGTATCAAAGAGACCAAGAAGCAGCTGATCCTGCAGGCCCTGCAGCAGTCGAATGGCAATTACATCGAAGCGGCGAAAACGCTGGGAATGCATCCCAACTCGCTGCTGCGGCTCATCCGCAATCTGGATTTAAAGGGCGTGAAAGCCGGTATGCAGGGACCGTGATAAAGGCAGCAACTCGCATAGGGTTCGTGCGAAGCTCGACCGTTTGCGATTGGAATTTGCTAATTGCCAAATGCCAATTGCTGGATTCACACCCGAAAGGGTGCACTCAGGAGTCGCGCCGGCAGCATGACTACAGCCCACACCAGCGCCAGCGCTCCATGGACTGCGATCCCCACCAGGCGAAACGGCAGCAGGAGCACCCACACAAACGGGTAAAGCACCAGTGCCAGCAGTGCCAGCGGCCAGCACACCACAAAAAGAATGCACCAGAGAAGAAAAGCTAACATGGCCCTATCTCTCCTGCTCTATGGTACGAGGAAAAGATCGGAAAAGTTCCGGTACAACCTCAGCCCAAAATCTGAGAACTGAGAACCTGAAACTGACAACCGGTTTTGTCTTCAAACGATCTGTCTTCAAATCGGTTTTGTCTTCAAACCAGTCTTGCCTTCACGCCGGCCTTGTTTCAAACTTGGCTTCAACCAGTCTGCTTCAAGACGAGTTTTGCCTTCTCGAACCTGCACGCCAGTTTGAAGCGAGTTGAAGGGTCAGCGCCATCTAGCCAGCCGCCCTCTCGGGTGCAAGTCTGCGCAGCGACTCTTCATACGGCGCTCGCGCAATACCACGTTCGGTCACGATCGCTGTTACGAACTTCGCGGGGGTGACATCAAACGCAGGATTCTCTACCTGGACGCCGTCCGGCACCATCTGCCGACCGGCAATATGCGAGACTTCCTTCCGGTCGCGCTGCTCGATAGGAATTCCGCTGCCGTCGGGCGTTTCGAAGTCCACCGTGGATAGCGGGGCGGCCACATAAAACGGGATGCCGTGTTCCTTGGCCAGCACCGCCACCGAATAAGTTCCAATCTTGTTGGCCACATCGCCGTTGGCCGCAATGCGGTCGGCTCCGACGACGATGGCGTTGATTTTGCCCTGATTCATCATGGCGCCAGCCATGTTGTCGGAAATCACCGTGGTGGGAATGCCATCCTTCATCAGTTCCCACGCGGTCAATCGTGACCCCTGCAGAAATGGGCGCGTCTCATCGGCATAAACGTGGATGTTCTTTCCCTGCTCCACGGCGGCGCGGATCACTCCCAACGCGGTGCCATATCCACAGGTAGCAAGAGCCCCGGCGTTGCAGTGGGTGAGCACGCCTCCGCTGGCCGGCATCAAGGTCGCGCCGTGCCTGCCCATGGCCTGGTTTGCCGCGATGTCCTCGGCGTGCATGCGCTGGGCTTCTTCCACCAGCGCCTGCCTGACCTGGGCCGGGGGCCGGACTCTCAACATTTCAAACTTGTCGCACATGCGCTTGATCGCCCAGAAGAGATTCACCGCCGTGGGCCGGGTCTTGCCGATAACATCGCAGATCTGGTCGAAGTCGCGCTTGAGGTCTGCGCCAGTTTCAGCCTTGGAATTCTTCACGCCGAGCGCGATGCCCATGGCGGCAGCTACGCCAATGGCCGGCGCGCCCCGCACCACCATGTTGCGAATAACGTCGGCAACCTGGACATAGGTCTTGCAGGTGACGTAGGCCTCTTCCGTGGGCAGCTTGGTCTGATCAATGAAGCGCACGCCGGAGTCGGTCCATTCGAGGGTTTGGATCATGAGGGCCGTCATCAGTCATCAGTCGTCAGCGAACCAGTCGTCGGCTTGTGCCTGACTGACGACTGAAGACCGACGACTGACGACTTTTTCTAGTTCTTATGCACTTCGCAGCGGATTCTCGGGTTGTGCACCACGGCTGGCTTGCCGCAGATTTCGCAGCCGGAGCCTGCCACGGGCATTCCCGGGGAAGTCTCTTCGTTTTGCAGAAGGTGCTCTTGCCGGACCTCGCTGGCTGTGAACACAGAAACGAATGGCGCCGGAGCGGCGGATTGCTCCACGTTGGGACGCCCTCCCGCCTCTTCCCGTTCCACCAGGCACAGTGCGCCTACAACCTGAAAGCCAAATTCCCGCGCCGCTTCAATGGCCTGCACGGTCGACGCTCCCGTAGTGCAAACGTCATCCACGATCACTACCCGCGCGCCCTTTTCCTGGAAGCCTTCGATCCGCCGTTCCGTGCCATGTTGCTTTTCCGCCTTGCGCACCAGAAATCCGTCCACATCGCCGCTGGCCATGGAGACCGCTACCACGATGGGATCGGCACCCATGGTCAGACCGCCCACCGCTTTCGGCTTCCACCCCCGGTTCCGGATCTCGTCGAGGACCACCTGCCCCGTCAGGCGTGCTCCCTTGGCTGCCAGAGTGGTAGTGCGGCAGTCGATGTAGTAGTCGCTGGTTCCCCCGGACGAGAGTTTGAACTGTCCCAGCCGGAACGATTTGGACGCCAGCAAACGCAGCAAATCCTGACGAGCGGAGGGCATCGAAACCTACGATATCACTTTTGGCGCCTGCTATTGCGTCATGCGCTCCAGATGCCGGAAATGGTCAGTCCCGATATAGAGCACGCCGAAGAGCATCAGATTGTAGCCCACGTGAATCAGAAGTCCGGGCGTCACCGAGCGGGTGACCACGCGGGTGATGGTCAGGACCAGGCCCACGACAAACAGCACGAGCAGCGGTCCCCAGGCTTGTCCCAGCTGTTCGCTGTGTACCATGGCAAAAGCTATACTGGTCGCCAGCACGGCCAGGAACCTGCCCCACCTGCCGGCGATTGAGGTTGCCGGGGCGGGTGCCATACTGGACGCTCCGAGGAGAGCCGCCAGGACCAATAGCACCGTGGTGGCGATCGCGAAAGCATGGGCGGAAATCGCCCCCGCAGCCAGCCCCCAGGAGATAGTCGTGGCGGCCGGCAGCAAGAACAGGCCCGACGGTCGTTCTCCCGACTTCAGACTTTGCGTCAGCACCAGCACACCCACCGCCAGAAAAACCACAACCGCCAACAGGACCGACCACGAGAGGGGAAGGTGGTGCTCGATGTATCCCCACGCCACCATGATCAGGCCCCAAATACAACCTCGGCGGAGCTGACGCGGCGTCATGAACAGCGTCTGCAGCCACCGGTCGAGCACCGGATACAGGAATCCACGGAAGAGCATCTCCTCCGCCAGGGGAGCGATGGCCACTCCGAAGATCATCATCAGATACGCGCCCTGGCGGTTCTGGAAAAACTTGTCCATGGGTAACGATTTGGGAATCGGTAATAGCCGCGACATCTCTCCCAGGAGCACAGCCAGAAGAGCGCCTGCCGTCAGAAACCCCAGCCAGGCCAGGTTCCGGGGCCACTGCCATCCCACCGTCTGCCAGAAAGGACGTTGCCGGTGACGCGTCACCAAGCCATACATGGCGACCAGCATGGCCAGGTAAGCGAGAGTCATGGCTGGGACAATCACGAGCGGCCCTGGGTTTTTGCCCAATTCGGCGGCAGACACGCCCTTAGCGGCTGAACTATGCAGAACGATGACGAAGGATATCGAGCTGAAGAGGAAGAGGGCTGAGACCAAGACCAGCCCCACGATCAGGAGGTCAAGCCCACTCCAGGGTGGATTTTCGGCACCCGGATTGATCGCCATTGACGGCGGAGCCGGTTCAACCGGCCGGTCGAGCTCCATTTCGGAAAGAGGATGATCCGGGGAAGACAATTGGTTGAACACCTGTGGGGCGGACACCCTTGTCCGCCGCCTTTGACTTTATTCAGTACTGAACCCGCACTGCAAATTTCAAGATCAACATCAACTGCAACCGCGTCGGACCGGAGTGTCCGACCCACACAAGGCTACGCAATCGAGCTCTTCTGTGGGTTGGCAAAATATTCCGCCAGGGCCTGCCCGGTGTAGGACTTCTTGTTGCGCGCTACCTGCTCGGGCGTGCCTTGGGCAACGATGCGTCCGCCCTCTTCTCCTCCCTCCGGACCGAGGTCAATAATCCAGTCGGCGTTGCGGATCACATCCAGATTGTGCTCGATGATCATAACCGTATTTCCCAGGTCGGTCAGCCGGTGCAGCACTTCGAGCAGTTTCTTCACATCGTCAAAGTGCAGACCGGTGGTCGGCTCGTCGAGCAGATACATCGTCTTCCCGGTTTGCCGTTTGCTCAACTCCCGCGCCAGCTTTATGCGCTGGGCCTCGCCGCCGGAGAGCGTCACCGCCGACTGTCCCAGATGAATGTAACCCAGCCCTACATCCACCAGGGTCTGCAGCTTCTGCCGGACCTGGGGAATATTCTCCAGGATGGGCAATGCGTCCGACACCGGCATCTCCAGCAGATCGGCGATCGACTGTTCCTTGTATTTCACCGCCAGGGTTTCCTGGTTGTAGCGTTTGCCGCCGCAGACTTCGCAGAGCACGTACACATCGGGCAGAAAATTCATCTCGATCCTTCGCTGACCTTCGCCCTGGCAGGCCTCGCAGCGCCCGCCGGACACGTTGAAAGAGAAGCGTCCCGGCTTGTAGCCACGCTCGCGCGACTCCGGCAGCATGGCGTAAAGATCGCGGATCTGCGCAAATACACCGGTATAAGTTGCCGGATTCGAGCGCGGCGTGCGCCCGATCGGGGACTGGTCGATACGAATGACTTTGTCGATCTTTTCCGTGCCCGAAATCGCCCTGTAGGTGCCGGGCTCCTCGCGCGAGCGGTAGAGTTTCTGGGCCAGGGCGCGATAAAGAATGTCGTTGACCAGCGTAGATTTGCCCGATCCCGAAACCCCGCTCACGACCGTCATCACGCCCAGCGGAAAAACCACATCAAGGTTCTTGAGATTGTTTTCCCGTGCACCCAGCAGCGTGATTGCCGACCCGTTCGGCGGCCGCCGCTCCGGCCGCATCTCGATCTGGGCCCGTCCTGAGATGTACGCGCCAGTCAATGATTCCGGCACCTGTTCAATCTCCTGCGGAGTTCCATGCGCCACAAGTCCGCCGCCATGGCGGCCCGCTCCCGGACCAAGATCAATCACGTAGTCCGCCCGGCGGATGGTCTCTTCATCGTGCTCCACCACCAGGACGGTATTCCCCAGATCGCGCAATTCTTCGAGCGCCTGGAGCAGGCGGCCGTTGTCGCGATGGTGCAATCCGATGGAAGGCTCATCCAGCACGTAGAGCACGCCGCGCAACTTGGATCCGATCTGCGTGGCCAGCCGTATACGCTGCCCTTCGCCGCCGGAAAGAGTGGCCGCCGAACGCTCCAGAGAGATGTAGCCCAGCCCGACCGCCTCCAGAAACTGCAGCCGTTCCACAATCTCGTGCACGATGCGCCCGGCAATGATCGCCTCGCGCCCATTGAGTCTGATCTTGCGCGCGGTCGCTAGCGATCGCGACACCGGCAGCGCCGTGAAGTCGGCGATCGACATGCCATTCACTTTCACGGCCAGACTCTCCGGCCGCAGCCTCTTGCCCTCACACGCCCTGCACCTGGTCGCCGACATGTAGTCCAGCAGGAATTCGCGATAGGTGTCAGACGTGGAATCGTCCACGGCCTGTTTGAGATAGCCCAGTATGCCGCGGAAGCCGGTCTTCCTGCCCTTGCCTGCCTCGCTCCCGTTCTTGCCGGCCTCTCCATAGAGCAGCAGGTTCTGGATCTTTTCGGGAAACTTTTCAAACGGATTACCGAGGTCGAATCCGTGGGCGGCGGCGGTAATCTGCAGCTGATGAATCAGGTTCTGCGACGCTGATCCCGGTCCCAGTCCTCCCTCCAACAACGGCTTCGACCAGTCATTGATGATGCGCGCCGGATCAAATTCGTAGCGGCTGCCCAGCCCGTGGCACTCGGGGCAGGCGCCGTATCCACTGTTGAAGGAAAATGACCGGGGCTCCAGCTGCGGCACGCTGATGCCGCAATCCGGACAGGCCAGCTTCGCCGAATAGAGCTGCTCCTCCCCACCCACCACGGCGACCTGCACCAGTCCGCCTGCCAGTTTCATCGCCAGGCCCACCGACAGTTCCAGCCGGTGCTCAATCCCAGGCTTCACCAGGAGCCGGTCGATCACGACTTCAATGGTGTGGTTTTTTCGCTTGTCCAGCGGGATGTCGTCTTCAAGACTGACCAGTTCGCCATCGATCCGCGCACGGGTGAAACCATGCTGCACCAGCTTCTCGATCTCTTTCTTGAACTCCCCCTTGCGCCCGCGCACAATGGGAGCCATCACCATCACCCGATCTTCCGGCGTCAGACCCATGACCCGCTGCACAATTTGCTCCGCCGACTGGCGGGCAATGGCCCGCCCGCATTTGGGACAGTGCGGTACTCCGATCGATGCGAATAAAAGGCGAAGATAATCGTATATCTCGGTGATCGTTCCTACGGTGGACCGGGGGCTCCGGCTGGTGGTCTTCTGCTCGATCGAGATGGATGGGCTCAGGCCGTCTATGGCGTCCACGTCCGGACGCTCCATCTGGTCCAGAAACTGGCGGGCGTAGGCCGAGAGCGTCTCCACGTAGCGCCTCTGGCCCTCGGCGTAAATCGTGTCAAAAGCCAGGGAGGACTTCCCCGAGCCGCTCAGCCCGGTAATCACGGTCAGGGTGTTGCGGGGGATTTCGACGTTTATATTCTTGAGGTTATGCTGCCGCGCCCCCCGCACCGAAATCTTGGTAATAGGCATGAAATTGGCGGAAGTTGCGACTGGCCTTCCGTAATTGGACGGCCCCACAGAAATGAAGGAAAGTGGGTTTGCGCGACTCTACTCACGTATCTTAGTTGCTAACAGCAGTCAGCGTCAACGCGGGTAAAGTTATCGATTGCGCCAAACGGGTCCCGGATCGCTTTCTCCGGTACTTTAACTGGAAAGTAGGCCGAGCTTGGGTGGGTTACTGGTTGCTTTCGTCATTTCCTTTACAGCCATCACCGTCGTAGTGCTGGGAATCCTCGCGGCCTACGCCGCGGTAACCGGCATCCTGTACGCCTTTGCCTACGGGTCGCGCCGGCGCAGCACCAGCACGACCGTCCTCGTACCCCAGAGCCAGGCCGGCGGCGACTGAGGGGCAGGCGGCCGACCTACGACTTCTGACCTTGGACTTCTGACCTCTGACCTCCGACTTCAAGACCTCACTCAGGATTTTCGTCCGATCTCCCATGGAGGAAGGGCGTCCTCGCCCGCCTCGCAAGCGCCCCAGCTAGCCGTGAAATCCTCCGTTGAGCCTTTCTGTCTTTGTGTCGGGTTAGGTTAGAGTTTTTGCAGCGCAAGCGTCCCCTCGACTTCGCTCAGGGCCTTTGGCCCTCGGCCGAGCCATCTTGGGAGAACCGATCTACCCGGTGAGAGGCCGCTACTGGTTCTCATTGGGCGGAGCCGCAGGCGCCTGCTGCTGCTGTTGCTGCTGCAGTTGCTGCTGGAGCAACTGTTGCTGTTGTAGCTCGCGCAACAATTGCTCTGGAGTCTTTACCTGTTGCTGGCCCTCAGGCGGCTGCCCCTGGTTCTCTTCGCTACTGGAGTCGCCAGCCGGGTTATCGACTGGCTGTTCCGCGATATCCATGGCCGGGGGACCGGGCTCGTCCATTTGGCTGTCGTTGTTAGTGTTAGTTTCGGCTACGGGCGCAGGCGGCGGGGTTTCCGGGACGCCGCCAGATTTGGACGTGAGGATGATCCTGTCCACACTGTCCGGGTGTGCTGCCGAACCCAGCATCACATAGTTGAAGTGGGATCCATTCAGCAGGGCTGCCAGAACGTCGCGCGCCGGCCCTGGTCCCAGATGCGTCACGACCCGCTCGGTGGCATTGGGAGGAACCTCCACCGCCGCTCCGGTCTGCGCCCGTACCGCCCGCAGGATGTCCGCCAGGGTCGAGTTCTCGGCCACAATCGTAAGCTGTCCCTGGCTGTAATGGACCTGGGGGGGAACTGCCGGCATTTGCTCTGGCGTGGGAGGTGGAGGAGGAGGCGCAGGTGCGGTCGGAAGCTCGGGAACAGCCTTTTTCGTCGCCTTGCCGGGATGCTTATGCGTCAACGGTTGCTGGGCCGCCGCATTCAACAGCAACAACGGAATGAGGGTCGCTGCTAGAACCCACCAGACTCTCGCACGCAGCACTGACTTGAAGAAAACCACGGTACCTGCTTCACGGCCTTACACCAGGTTGGATGCCGGCTGGCCCCTGATGAAATTGTAGCATCGCGAACCCGTGTGCGCGGGTTCACGATATTATCGTTGTCCGCGCCCGAGGAGGTACAAAATGCTTCAAGTCAGGACACGGCTGCACGCCTCGCGATTCATCCTGCCATCATTGCCGACGATGGCAATGGTTCTGATCGTCAGCTGGAGCGCACGCTTTTCCGCCGCTCAATCCGGCGCCGGGACCAGCCATCCAGCCCCTTTCTCTCATGCCCTGCCCCAACTGGATGGCAGTCACCTGCGCGCGACTGTTGTCGAAGTGAACTACGCGCCCGGAGAAGCGGATAAGCCGCACAGCCATCCTTGTACCGTCATCGGATATGTCGCCCGGGGGGCCATCCGCTTTCAGGTGAAGGGTGGCGCGCCCGAAGCCGTGTACAAGGCGGGAGAAAGCTTCTACGAAGCGCCTAACGGGGTCCACCAGGTATCGGCCAATGCAAGTGACAAGGAACCGGCTAAGCTGATCGCCTTCTTCATCTGCGACCACGAAACCCCGCTGACCGTGGCTCCGGTGGATAAACCCAAGTGAACTCGTGCCCTTCCCAGGTCATCGCATTGAACAAAACAATTGGTTGGGATTCCCCGCCTACTGCCGGGGCGCGTAGTAGCCTTTGCGGGCCCGCACCTGCAGGTCTTTTTTCAGCGCGGTAATTTCAATCGAGCGGTAGCGGCCGTCGGCGTCAAAGTCAGCCGGCTTGTAGGAAACCACGTACTGACTCCGCAATTCATCTTCAATGGCGGCAAACGCATTCTTGATGTCCTTCATCTTGAAGGGGAAGAAGGCCCGGCCCCCGGTGGCATCGGCGATCTGCTGCATGGCCTTGTCGCCGCGCAGAATCAGGCCGCTGTCGTCGGTAGAAATTGCGTAAATGATCACTTCGGCACGCTGAGCCATTTCGAGCGCCATCGCCTTGCTGACCTCGCTCTGGTTATCTTCGCCGTCGCTGATGACGATGATGGCCCGCCGCACGGGATGGTCGCTCGGCTCCTTGCTCAGCTTTTCGCGGCAGGCCCGGTAGATGGCGTCATACATCGCGGTTCCGCCACCGTTGCGCAGGTTTCGCACTCCGGTTTCGAGCAGATGAACGTTGTCCGTGAACTCCTGCGTGACCAGGCTGCGGCTGCTAAAGCCCATAACAAACGCTTTGTCAAAATTCGTGCGCAGGGTGTGCTGCAGAAAACTGACCGCGGCTTCCTGTTCGAAGTCAAAGCGGCTGTGCACCGATCCGCTGGTATCAACCAGGAGCCCTAACTCAAGCGGCAGATCGGTCTCGCGATGGAAGTTTACGATCGCCTGGGGCGGCTTGTGATCGTCCAGGATGGTGAAATCGCCCTGGTTCAGATTGCGCACAAACTTGCCACGATGGTCAGTGGCAATGAACAGCACATTGACCTCACTCACCTGCTTCTTGATGGTGAGGATGGGATCGGAGGGGTCGGAACCCGTGGACGGCGAAGCTTCCGGCAGGGCCATGCTGGATGCGGCCACATACGGCGACTGGGCCTGCACCGGCAAAACAGCCATGATCACGATGGCTGCAACCAGCCCCCGGCACCAGTTCGTGTAGTTCATTCCCAGCCCGTCCAAAAATTTCACGCCACACCACCCTAACAGCTTCGTCTATCAATTAGATGCACGTATGGGGCCGAAAGCCGCTGCTGCCAGTACAGTCTGAACTTTAGGGGAGAGCCGGGCCAAAGCCAAGTTACAAAAGGAGCACGCGCATGGTCATGGGGTCATTGGGCTGCTTGTAAAATAAGGCCGTATGAAGGCCAAATCCGCCAACCTGACCCGCTGCGCCTGGCCCAGCAATCCGCTTTCTGTCCGTTATCACGACGAAGAATGGGGCCTGCCCCAGCACGACGACCGCTTCCTCTTCGAATTTCTCATTCTCGAAGGCGCTCAGGCCGGCCTTAGTTGGGACACTGTTTTGCAGAAACGGGAGAACTATCGCCTCGCCTTCGACGGCTTCGACCCGCAGCGCATCGCCCGCTACGATCGACGCAAGCAGGCGAGCGTGCTGCGCAACCCAGGCATCATTCGCAACCGCCTCAAGATCGCATCCGCGGTGAAGAACGCGAAGGCTTTTCTCGACGTCCAGAAGGAGTTTGGCTCCTTCGACACTTACATCTGGCAGTTCGTCGGAGGAACTCCGCGGGTGAATGCATGGCGCACCGGCCAGCACATTCCGGCCCGCACCTCCGAGTCTGACGCCATGAGCAAAGCTCTCAAGAAGCGGGGATTCAACTTTGTGGGCTCAACCATCTGCTATGCCTTCATGCAGGCCGTGGGCATGGTAAACGATCACAGCGTGGAGTGCTTCCGCTATGCCCAGATCAGTCCGGCAGGCTCACAACGCCACTGATTCCATACTTCAAGCATAGCAACCGCCAACCGGTGAATGGGACTGGCCCGCGGACTTTATATTTCCCGCGTAGCCAGAAGGTTAGGCGCGGCCTGCAGATATCAGACCCTTGACAGGAGATTGGAACCGCGTAGGGTGAGCGAAGCTCGCCTGGGTTTCGGGGGTAGGGAGAAGAAGCAGCGCCGGGCCGTCCCGGCCGGGCGGGTGGGGGCACCCGCCCCTACGGAGTCTGGGGCGGGCTTCATTTAATTGACATAGTCAATTATGTAGTTGACAATGTCACATTATGGCCTCTGCCCCAACCCCAGCCGGGCCCGCCCTTCACGCCGTACGCGCCTTCAACCGGTTCTACACCCGGCAGATTGGGGTGCTGCGCGAAGGCCTGCTCAAGAGCCCGTTCTCTCTCGCCGAGGTGCGCGTGCTCTACGAGATCGCCCATCGCCGGCAGCCCTCGGCCACCAAACTGTGTGAGGAATTGGGACTCGACCCGGGTTATCTGAGCCGCATCCTGCGCGGACTGGAAAGGCGCGGACTGGTGAGCAAATCACCGTCCCCCAAGGATGGCCGCCAGAGCCTGCTGGGCTTGACCGCCCGCGGCCGACAAACTTTCGCCACCCTGGACGAGCGTCAGAACCAGGAAGTCGCCGTCTTGCTGCAGGCCCTCTCCCCCGAGCAGCAGGCACGACTGGCCGAAGCCATGCGTTCCATTGAAAGCCTGCTCCGCCCCGGCCCTGAACCCAGGACCCCGTATATCTTGCGCTCCCACCAGCCGGGCGATATGGGTTGGGTGATCCATCGCCACGGCGTACTCTACGCGCAGGAGTACGGATACGATGAGCGTTTCGAAGCCCTGGTGGCGGAGATCGCAGCCAAGTTTATCCAGCATTTCGATCCCAAGCGGGAACGCTGCTGGATGGCTGAAAGGGAGGGCGAGATCGTGGGCTCGGTGTTTCTGGTGAAGAAGTCGAAGACCGTCGCCAAGTTGCGCCTGCTGCTGGTAGAACCGTCGGCCCGCGGACTGGGCATCGGCAAGCACCTGGTCAGCGAATGTGTGCGCTTCGCCCGCCAGTCGGGCTACCGGAAAATAGTTCTGTGGACGCAAAGCGAACTTCCGGCCGCGCGCCATATTTATCAGGAAGCCGGTTTCCGTCTGATGGAGGAAAAGCCGCACCGCGACTGGGGCCGCGACGACCTGGTGTCGGAAGTCTGGGAGCTCACACTATGAACTGCCGGATGCGGCGCGAGGAATTTTCGTATTGACTCTCCCTCGTTCTGATAGGACAATCCTTTCACTTTCCCCGCGGTAAACACTTTTCCGTTCTCAGGTTCCGGGCCGGGCGCAAACAGAAACTCACATCGGCTTCCTCGCCGCGAGGTCTTGCGTCTTAAGGATCGACTTCAATGGCAAATCTTCCGGCATCAAATCAGAGATCTGTAGGCCTGTTCTCGGTCGAGAGTCCGGTGTCTTACGAATCATTTCCGCTGGCACCCGCGGCCGGTGAGCTCACGGACGCTGCCCATAAGCTGCGCGCCAAGATGGCAGCCCGACCACCCGGCGCAACCCGGAAGCGAGCGGTCTGGATCGTCCACGGCATGGGCCAGCAGGTGCCCTTTGAAACCCTGGAGCAACTGGCCGAGGGGTTGATCAGTGCAGCCGAGCAATCCAATCCACCGCTCCCGGTTCCTCCGCCCAAATTTCGCGAGGTGCGAGTCGGCAACACCGTGCTGCAGCGAATTGAACTGGCCCTGCCCCGCCCCGGCGCCGACCCGCAAGAGGTCCACCTGTACGAATGCTATTGGGCTCCCAAGACTGAGGGTGCAGTCAAGTTGACGGACGTCATAAGTTTTCTCTGGGACGGCGGCACGCGCGGTCTGGCCAATTTTTTTACCGGATTCGCCCGGGCACTGTTCGGCAACATGATCAAATTTCCTCTGAGCTGGCGTACTCCAACTTATCTGCTGGTGACCCTGGCGGTGCTCGCAGCCCTGACGGTGATCAACGCCATCGTCATTGGCATGGGCGCGTCGCTTGCGGGCCTTAGCAGTGCCCAGAAGTTTGTCCCCAGGGAACAGGTTCAGGCCCTTACCGCGGTGGCAAGTATGGTTTGTGCGCTCGCTATCACCTTCGGAGTAACGCTGTTTCTGGCCGAGATGAGCCGGCCCACCCGGGGTACTTCCCTATCCTACGGACGGAGAGTAAGAGATTTGACCTGGGTGGCTTTCGGAATCACGATCGCAACCATCTTGTGTGGCGCCAAGATATGGCTCTCATCGTGTGGGTCAGGTGCACTCCCGCTTGGCTCACGCCCGAGCTTTTTCAGAACTCCGTGATTCACTTTGCCAACGCCCTGGTGCTGTCAGTCATTGTGATCATGATTGCCGCCCAGATTGTCGAGTGGCGAAATGTGTCCAAACACAAGAGCGGTCTGAGGCAAGGCGCGACGCCCGAAGAAAAGAAGGAAAGCGAAACCAGTCCCACCCTGCGCGCACTGTTCTATGTTGCATTTGTGGCCCATGTGAGTGCAGTTGCCGGGATCATTTGGCTGGCATCGGGGGGACAGGCTTGGGCCATCCCGTTCCCTCCCGTGCTGGATTGGTTGTGCGGCTGGCCCACCCACTGGCTGCGATAGCTGCTGGGGGTTCCGCTGTGGGAATGCATGTGCAGCTTTGTGAAGGGAATCCGCGGGCGCGGTTTATCTGGCGCAAGCAAAGGGCAGCGACGACTTTGAATACGAAAGAATCGCCATCGTAGGGCATTCGCTGGGGTCAGTGATCGCTTACGACACGCTCAACCGCCTGATCGCCGACAATGCCCTGGTCTCGGACGCGACTGGAATTGTCCGCCGTACTGGTTTGTTTCTTACTTTCGGCAGTCCGCTGAACAAAATCGCTTTCTTCTTCAGCGTGATGGGAAAAAACACCAAGCACATTCGCGAGCAGCTGGCCGCGGTGGTGCAGCCCATGATCCAGGACTACCGAAACCGCACCTTCCGCTGGGTCAACGTGTATTCACGCAATGACATTATCTGCGGATCGCTCGACTTTTACGATCTGCCCGGCACGCCGGTTCCCCCGGGAGTGGAAAACGTTCGCGACGAAGATGCTTTGATTCCTCTGGTCGCGCACGTCGAGTACTGGAAAAACCCGACCCTGTGGAAACAGCTGTGGTCGGAGATCACGCGCTGACTATGTCGGACTGCACGTCTTTGGCACAGGCAGCTCTCAGGTGGCCGGAGCGCATCCGGGCGTAAGAGGTAGCGCGATTTGCAGGGAGGTGCCGTCGGTGTTTGCTTCTACCTTCATCCAGCCCCCGAGTTCGCGCACGCGTTCGCGCATGCCGCTGAGCCCCACGCCCATTCCGGTGCCGGTCTGATCAAAGCGGCTGAGCACTTCCGGCCTGATGCCGCGCCCGTTGTCCTTCACTTCCAGGATGACCTGCCCCGCCTCTTGCCGGATGAGGACCTGCGCCACCGACGCCCCGGAATGCCGGTGCACGTTGGTCAGGCCTTCCTGCAGGATGCGGAAGAGAACCAGCTCCACATCCGCGGGCAAACGCGCCATATCGCTGGCCGCATCCAGGGTCACCTGAATGCCGCTGCGCTGGGCAATGCCCTCGACCAACCAGCGGGCGGCGGAGGCCAGCCCCACATCGTCGATCATGGGCGGATGCAGCAGGTAAGAGAGCGTCCGAATTTCAGTGACGCACTGCTCCATTAACTCTTGCGATTGGGTCCACAACCCGGCCTGGTCCGGCGCCTGTCGAAGCATGTCAAGATTGAGTTTCAAACCCACCAGGTACTGGCCGAGACTGTCGTGCAACTCACGCGCGATGCGGCGGCGCTCGGCGTCCTGCAACGTCAGCACGCGGGTGGACAGCCGCCGCAAGGCAGCGGTGCGCTGTTCCACCTGCGATTCCAGTTTGTCGTTGAGCAGGCGCAAATTGGCTTCACTCTCCCGCAGCGCCTGTTCCGCCCGCTTTTGCTCGGTAACGTCACGCATAAAACATCGGGTATGGACGAACTCACCGTTTTCCCACAGCCCGTTGGAGTAAATCTGCACCTGCTTTGCGGAACCATCTTTGCAGCGCAGTTGCGCGGGGCAATCGTAGATATCTTCTCCCCGCATCAGCCTCCGCCAGTACTCGGCAAAGACATCCTGCTCAACGTGAAATTCCGAGAATGGATGGCCGACGTACTCATCCGGGGAATATCCCAGCAGATGCAAGAGCGCCTTGTTGGCCCACAGGATTTTCTGGTCGGCGCCAACCTGCTGCACCCCCTCCACCGCATTCTCCAGGAGATCCGTCACTTCCGACTGTTTGCGACGCAGCGAGTCCTGGGCGTCGATGCGCTCAGCCTTGGCGGTTTCAAGTGCCTGCGCCTTCTGCTGCAAATAAGAAATGCTGCGCAGGCGTTCCTCGTCCGTGGACAATGCGGTATAGCTCTCATCCGGAATCACCGCGGAATGGGCGGCACAGATTTTCAGAAAGGGATCAGCATCTTCGTCCTGATTGAAGTTTGTGATGGGATAGGCGCAATGCAGAGAAAACGAGTGGGCATGGGCCAGATCATTCCACAGTTCTTCCAGCCGGAGCGCCGCCTCGTGCTTTCCCTCAGCCCACAACAGGGCCACCATCTCTCCGAAGGCCACCACCCGCAATTCCTGGGTGCCGGTGACGGCACCGATTTGATCGAAGAAACCTCCGATTACGGAAGCGAAGCAGGCCGCGTCTGGCCAGCCATCGCGCATGAACCGGGAAAGCGTCTCCGCCGCGTCGACGGCAATCAACCGCCGCTGCCGAATCGAGCTGGCTACGTCGAAGCCGCGTTCCTTCAGTCGCTGGAAGAGTCCATCGCGATGGGTCTTGGTCGCGATCACAACAGCCGCATCCCCCGCTGCGAGCGCGGTGCCGATAAAGCGGCTGATCGCGCCCAGCAGGGCCGCATCCTCCGTATAAAACTGGACCACATGACCGTGGGAATCGTGGTCATGCCACTGCGCTGGCGGCGCCACGGGAGTGGTCAGCGGAGGGTTACTGGTACTCATATATGAAAGTTCCCGAGATTGTGATTGTTGCAGTAACTCTCCGGACGTCCAATACGGTGAATCATGTAGAGCAAAATGCTGGAATTAGCGGCACGACTGAAGTCGTACCCTGCCCAAACCTGGTTGAAATAGCGTTTTTCTCCAGCCTCTGGAGCCGTGCCCTACCCCAACATTGTGCACGTCATCACAGCGCACTAGCGGAACAGGTTTCGGGCAAGGAAGAAAGCATTCGCCGGCCGTTCCGCGAGGCGACGCATAAAATACGGATACCACTCCGAGCCGAACGGGATATAGACGCGCATGCGCCAGCCCTCGCGCACCAGCCGCCGCTGCAAGTCGCGGCGAATGCCATACAACATCTGAAATTCAAAGGCGTCGCGTGGAACCTGTTCCTGGGTGGCAAAAGCCTTGGCTTGATGGATGATCTTTTCGTCGTGTGTCGCCAGCCCGTGGTACACGCCGCTTTTCATCAGAATCTTCATCAGCCTGACGTAGTTCGCGTCCACGTCTGATTTCCTCTGAAAAGCGATTTCGTCCGGCTCCTTATAAGCCCCTTTACACAGGCGGATACGGATCCGTTCGGCCAACAGCTTCTCGATATCACTCTCCGCGCGTCGCATATAAGACTGGATCACCGCGCCCACCGCGTTCGCGTGGCCGGGCATGCGGTGCAGTTCATGGACGAAATCGAGGGTGCGCTGGGTGTAGGGTGAGCCTTCCATGTCCACCCGCACGAAATTGGGTGGGCTCATGGCCGCCGCTTTTGCCACCAGGCCGGTGACCAGATCGCGGGCAAGCTTCTCGTCCACGTCGAGGCCCATGTGGGTCAGCTTCAGGCTAACGTTGGCGTCGAGCTGGCGGTTGCCGATTTCGTCGAGCATCTGATGATAGAGCTGGGCGCTAGCGCGGGCCTCCTCGACGTTGGTGACGTTCTCGCCGAGATTATCGACGGAGACGCTAAGACCGTTGCGATTGACGGCTTGCGTCACCCGCAGGGCATCTTCGACCTGCGTGCCAGCTACAAAGCGGCCGGACCAGCGCTGCCCGATTTCGGAGCGTTCAGCCAGCCCGCGCAACCAGCGGCTCTCCGAGAGAGAAATGAAAAGCGCCCTCAGCACCGTCGTCCTTCCAGGCCCGGATCGGGATGGCAGGCGCCTTTGCAGCGCATGAAGATCACAGGATTTTGTATCACAGTCGAGGATAATCTGAGCGGGCCTGAGGGTCACCGGGATTTTGACTTATGTGTGTGGTCGGACGCCCCTGTCCGACGCCTTTGAAGTTGCTTTTCAGGCTGGAGATTTGTTTGTGCGCCAACCTGGGTTGATGGCTACGAAATTCTGGAGGTAGGGCAAAGGCAAAATCAAGATCAAAGTCAAAGGCGTCGGACAGGAGTGTCCGACCCATACGGCTTAGCTACCTTGGATCGAACCTGACTTCGATGAACTCATGGGTCTCGTGCCCGGCCGGGACCCATTTCCATTTGTAGATTGCATCCTCTGCCGCCCGCACCAGCACGGGATGTCCGCCCCGCACTTCTACCGACTTGACCACGCCATTGGGCTCGACCAGGGCTTCCGCCTTCACGTTCCCTCTTAAATTCATGGTCCGGGCCATCTCGGGATATTGCGGGGTCACCCGGGTCACGATCTTACGGATGCCCTCGGGGTGCTCCTGCTGGGCAACCGAAGCCGGGTCCAGGACGAGGACCGCGAAAGATAGCAGGAAGAAAGCTGTCAGGCAGCGATTCATAAAGTTCCAGGATCGCTTGCAGCTTATTCGTCTCTGTGGATAGGGAAAAGGTAACCTAGGTAACCAGGTCGAGTAACAGACGTCAGACCGCAGACTTCGGACCTCGGGCCTTGGACTTCAGGCTCTTAGATGTAATCAGACGTGGGAAATATTCCTAGCTGGCTCGGCATCCCCAGAGCAGGCCGGGTCAGCCGACGTCCGACGTCCGAAGTCACGTTAGAAAGACTTCGTCCAGGTAACACCAGCGCCAGTTCTCGCCCGGTTCGAACGATTGGATGATGGGGTGCTTGGTGTGATGGAAGTGTTTGGTGGCATGTTTGTTCTTGGAAGAATCGCAGCAGCCCACATGGCCGCATATAAGGCACTCCCGCAGATGGACCCAGGTATCGCCCATCTCCAGGCATTCTTTGCAACCTTGGCCGCTGGGCTTAACCTGCCGTATTTCTCCCAGGTGAGAACAGGTGGGGGCTGGACGCGCCATTTCAACTACCTCCGCAGAACTGTCACGATTCAACTCGCCTGCCAGCGACGAGGCCCTGACTACAGTTCCGCCTTTTCCAGAAATTTCTCCGCTTCTAGGGCCGCCATGCAACCCGTTCCGGCGGCGGTGATGGCTTGACGATAACGCCGGTCCTGCACGTCACCGCAAGCGTACACGCCCGGCACTCGCGTGAAGACGTTGTTGGTGGTCACCAGATACCCATCCTGATCAGTTTCTAGCTGGCCCTCGAACATCCCGGCATTCGGAATGTGGCCGATGCCCAGGAACATGGCGCTGGTGGGGAACTCCCATACCTTGTCGCTTTTCACATCGCGCAACTTGAGCGCCGTGACTTCCTGCCGGGAAGGATCGAGCACATCTTCGACGATGGTGCCGGTAAGGAAGTCGATTTTCTTGTTCTGCTGGGCCCGGTCGAGCATGATCTTCGAAGCGCGAAACTGGTCGCGGCGATGGATTAGTGTCACCTTGGTAGCGAAGCGGGTAAGGAAGATCGCTTCCTCCATGGCCGAGTCGCCGCCCCCGACGACAGCGATTTCTTTTCCGGAAAAGAAGAAGCCGTCGCAGGTGGCACAGGAAGAAACTCCGTGCCCGATCAATGCCTTCTCCCCGGGCAATCCCAGCCAGCGCGCCGAGGCCCCACTGGCGATAATCAGGGTGCGGGCGTGAATCGTCTCCTTGCCAAAATTCACCGCGAAGGGCCGCTTGCTCAGGTCGACGCTGACCACATGGCCCAGTTGATATTGCGCGCCAAAGCGTCCCGCCTGTTTGCGCATGTTCTCAATCAGTTCGGGACCCTGGATGCCCTCGGGAAACCCGGGGAAATTTTCCACCAGGGTAGTGAGCGAGAGCTGCCCTCCGGGCTCGTGCCCTTCGATCACCAGAGGCTTGAGATTGGCGCGGGCAGTGTAGAGCGCCGCGGTGTGACCGGAGCACCCAGACCCGATAATGACGACGTTGCGAACGTTCTCCATAAAGGATCGAAAAAACTGCGTGGAAGAGCGGCCCTTTGGGACCGCGTTCCGCAGCGCCACACCCCTCGGCCTTTACGTCCAGTGGTTCTACCGGGGCTGAAGCCTGACCCGTACAATCTGGGTACGCGGCGCCCCAAGCGCCGCTCTGCCACGTGAGAGTTAGATGGCCGAGTTCTAATTTGGATGCAACCGGTTCCGCAGCGCTGGAGTCGCGCCTCCGATGCTGAGCCCTACTTTTTCTTCGCCACAGGCTTCTTGACGGAAGATGGTCGCTCTGCCTTCTTCTCCACCACCCCGCCGATCCGCTCCAACTCAGCCGGCACAGTGGTTCGCGCCGCCAGCAAGCCCCGGTAATTTGAAAGGATCGCCGAGGCGCTTTGAAACAACGGCTCGTAGGCGCTTTGGTCCGGAGCCGGTCCTGCCTCCGATCCCGCACACCGCGCCAGCACCACCGAGGATTTACCGAAGCGCTCCAGCTTGATACGACTGGCCGGCGTACTGCTGGTTAACATGGTGGCAGGGGGCGTCACGGCTGAAGCGCTGTCTTCGATTGCAACCTGCAACAAGTCTTTAGGCTCCCGCACCCGGAAGACCAGCGTCTCCACCATGTTCTTGGGATCGACACTGAACGAGTACTGCACCGTCGAAAACAGCGCCTGAACGGAAAACTCGCGCCGGATGCGCACCCAGGTAGCGGTTCCCGGATCGGACGACATCTGGCTACCCGATCCTGGTTGCAAAAAACCCGGCCCCACTTCGAGACTCGACCGCCCGCGATCAATCTCGAAATCCACGCCAAACAGCGGCTGCCTGGGCACCCGGGCCAGAGCCGAGGCAATTTCCTGCTGCTCGGCAGCCGAAGGCGAGCACACGTTAAGCACGTTTACCTTGACCTGGGGTTGCGCCGGCTGTTGCGCCGCCGCCAGAACGCTGAAGCCCAGGCAGATCATCAGACCTAAGATGTTTCGGAGCACCAAGGGATTTTAGCAGGAGGGGCGGGACTTCGGACTGGGGACGGCGAATTGGTGACTGAATCCGCGGTCCGATGTCGGAGTTAGAATCAGCTCATGGCAAATCTGACACTGGTTTACGGAATGCGCCTGCTCCCGTCGGAGGAAGTTGCGGAAGTTGGGGACGCGACCCTGAAACTCAAAAACGGACGCGAGGCCCACGTCACCATGCACGTCCTCGAAGGCAGCAAGGAAGAAATCGAGAAGCAGTTGAAAACCAGCCTGGAAGCGTTCTTCGATTTTTACCCTGAGATCTAGAGTCGGACTTCAGGCGTCAGACCTCGGACATCAGCCCAACCCAGACTTGGAACGCAGTTGCTGAGGTCCGAGGTCTGACGCCGGCCATCCGCTCTATAATCTCTTTTGCGACATGGACCTTTCTTTACGCACACTGCGTTTTCGACTGCAGGCGGCAGGCGTGCTGCCTCGCACCCGCCTGGCCCGTGCCGCCTGTTATCTGCTTGGACTGGACCTTCTCCTCTTTGCTGTGCAAAAACTCTTCGCCCTGTTCAAGGTCTCCTTCGGCCTGGCTCTTAGTGGATGGATAGGAATCCTCAGCTTTCTCGCGATCATCCTTCTTGCCCTGCTCGCCTTCCGCTGGCTCAAGGCCAAACTGCTCTGGCGTCTGCGCAACCGGCTGATCGTGACCTATATGTTCATCGGAGTGATTCCGGTGGTCCTGCTGGTGGCCATGGCGTTCATCACCCTCTACCTGTTTGCCGGCCAGTTCGCGAACTTCATAGTCACTTCTGAACTGGACTCCCGGTTGCGCAGTCTGCAATCGGTAAATGCCGCCATCGCCAACGAACTGGCGGCCCGCGTGGAACGAGGTCAGCCGGCTATTGCCGAATCGCTGGAAGGGCTGAAGCGCAATGATTCGAGCTGGACCTCCCGCCAGATTTGTGCCTGGAAGGGCGGAACTCCGCTCGCGGCGTACAGCGGCGCCACGCCGGGAAAGACTCCCTTTGCATTTCCATCCTTTTTGACTGGAGGCTTTGGCGCAATCGTTCGCGACCAGGGCCAGCTGTATTTGCGCGCAGGAACGCAGCTGGACGCCGGGCCGCAGAAGCTGACTGTGGTCTCGAGCGATGCGCTGGATCGCAGCCTGCTGGAGAAGCTGGCGAAAGATCTAGGGGAGATCACGCTCTACGCATCCGCGTCTAGATCCAAGGGCCTCGGAGCGCCGTCAACCAACTCCGCTCCCCTCATCGCAGAATCTGCCGATAAACAGGACATCACAATCAGCCCGGGCCGAAATGGCATGACGGCGGACAGCGGCCAGGAAGAGCTTCGTCCTGCATTCACCGTGGGTACCTTGCCCGCGGCGGATAACGGCGTGGACCACGAAATCACTTTCGGGACGCCTCTTCCAGTGGTGGATTGGGCCACGGGCGAGCAGAAGAAAACGGGAGCGCTGCTCCGGGTCCAAACCCGGCCGTCGGTGCTCTATACCCGTTTGTTCGCTGCCCTGGGCGACTTCGCCACCGGGGTAGAGTACTTGCTGCTTTTCGCCGCCGTGGTTTTTGCCCTTATCGAGATGCTGGCGCTGTGGATCGGGACCCACCTCACTCGCACCGTGACCGGTGCCGTGGCCCAGCTCTATGAGGCCACCACCCACATCAATCGGGGGGACTTCAGCCATCGCATTTCGGTGAAGTCAAGCGATCAGCTGGCTACTCTGGCCAACTCGTTCAACTCCATGACCGCATCCATCGAGAACCTGATCGAGGAACAGAAAGAAAAGCAGCGCCTGCAAAACGAATTGACCATTGCCCAGGAAGTGCAGGCCCAGCTTTTCCCGCAACACATTTCGCAACTGGCTTCACTCGAGGTGTACGGCTTCTGCCGTCCCGCGCGCACGGTGAGCGGAGACTATTACGATTTCCTGACCGTGGACCCGCACAAGCTCATCCTGGCGGTGGGGGACGTCAGCGGAAAAGGAATTTCCGCGGCCCTGTTAATGGCCACCATTCACTCCGCTGTACGCGCCTACAGCCTGGAGGGCATGCCCAGCCTGCGGGAACCGGTAGGAGCGGCTGCAGGCACCGGCTCCAGCCTAGTCCTCACTCCCCACCTGAACGGCGCCGAGTTGTCATCGGGCGCCATGCTCTCGCTGCTCAATCATCAGCTTTACCAGAGCACGCCGGCGGAAAAATATGCCACCCTGTTTCTGGGCATCTACGACAGCCGCGAACGCTCCCTGACCTACAGCAACGGCGGACACCTTCCGCCCATCATCCTGGGAGAAGATGGATCGGTGCGCCGGCTGGACCAGGGGGGGACGGTCATCGGTTTGTTCGACCGGAGAAGTTATGCAGAGGGAACGGTCGCGATGCGCCGCGGGGAACTCTTCCTCGCCTACAGCGACGGCGTGACGGAGCCGGAAAATGATTTCGGGGAATTCGGCGAGCAGCGCCTTATTGACCTGGTCTGGGAGCATCGTGACCAGCCACTGGCCCGCATCTGCGAGATCGTGACCGCTGCGGTCGACGACTGGATCGGCGCCCACGAGCAGCCCGACGACATAACCCTGGTGTTGGCGCGAGGCC